>MDSZ01159753.1_pt1 | contig 11217 bp, 12 predicted proteins | sample 811201 | NCBI WGS metagenome assembly MDSZ01 (sample SAMN05326647, study PRJNA326480) | marine metagenome | isolation source: seawater | place: Indian Ocean: North | collected 2010 | reverse complement strand
TGCTTTTACCGGACCCTTTTGCATGTTAATTTTAAGCAATAGATCTGTATCAGATTTAATTTGACTACTCTTAAAGTGATATTTTGATTGGAGAAATTTATAATTATAAATTTCACCATTAAAAGATAATTTAAAATTTTTATTACCATAAAGACTTCTACCATTTTTAACTTTTCCCGTAATACTCAAAATACTATTACCTAAAAAATTTTTTTTATCTATGAATTCATGTAGTTGCTTATCAGGACCTCTAGACTTTAAAGTTTTAAAAGCATCTAGGCACAGTTTCTTATCTAAAATATTTTTTTTCGAATTTATGAATAATACTCCACACATCCTATTAAATTATTTCAATAAATAAATTAAACTTGTTGAGCTGAAGGATTTTTCGATATTTTTTTCTACAAATTTTTCATCAGATTTACTAAAATATTTTTTTAGTTTTTTATCACCAAATCTCTTTTTATGAAAAACATAATTGAGAAGGTGATTAAATGAATATTCGTTATATCCTCTTTTTTTTAAAATTTTAAAATTTAATTTTTTAAATATTAAATCTAAATTTTTTTCATTAAAATAATAATTATGTGATACTCTAAAATCGTACTTAAAGAAACTTTTACCTAATAACTGCATGTATATGTTGTTATAATTCGGAATTCTTAAAATAATTACCCCTTTTTTTGATAAAATTTTTCTTAATTTTTTTAAAAAATCTATCGGATTATATTTATGTTCAATTTCAGACAAGCTAAATATTACATCAAATTTTATTTTAGATTTATTTATTTCGCTAAAATTTGAAAAAAATTTATGCCCTTTTTGTTCAATATAATTCTTATATATTTTGTTATCTAAGCCAGCAGTAAGTTTTGATTTTTTTCTAAGGCTATTAATTAATATTCCAGCACCACAATTTGACTCTAGTATTTTTTTATTTTGTAGCGGAAAAATGTTCTTAATGAATTTTAATTTCGAATTTTCTCTTGGAGAATGAAATTTAATAAATTCCTTAATTGAATTATCTTTATTAAATATATTTCTAGTTATAGCTGAGTTTTCTAAAATTTTTCTTTTTTTTTGCAAAAAAGCTAAATCACAAATGTTGCACTTAAAAATCTTTTCCTTTTTTTTAGTAAAATTTTTTGCTGCGCTTCTAATTTTATCATCCCAAATTAATTTAAAATTACTTTTGTTACATGCTATACATTTTTTCATTTTTATTTATTTCTTAGAAGAGTAATTGAGTCACATTGCTCTCTCAGTTTGCAGAGGTCATCAAAATTCATACTGCAAACATGAGCTAATTGAGTATCTACATTCATAGACTTGTTGTTAGAAAAGTGTTTTTCTATAAAAGTTGCGCCCCTAGAGGCAGCATAGATACATGCTGATATTCCAATCGTATGATCGCTAAATCCTTGAAAAAAACTTTTATCAAAATCAGGCATATTAATTTCACTTAGAGCTGTTGGATATTTAGAAACACAATAAAGATAAACGATATTACTTCCTTTAAATGGCGGGGGATTTTTTTTATAATCATACATTCCTAATGATATAATTACTTTTTTTTTAGAATTTATTATCTTTTCACATAATTTTTTGTCTTCTACAGTTCTACTTGCAATTTTATATAATTCAATATTAGCCTCTTCACACCAATTAAATCTTTCTTCATCAAATACTGAAGCAAATAATTTTATTCCTATATTTTTTGAATATTTTACAATTCTTAAAAATTCTGTTTTTTTTAACTCTAAATAATTCCTTTTATCATCATTAAAAAGATTTTTAGAACTATATAATTGTACTTTTACAAAATCTGCACCACCCATCTTGCATTGTAATATCATTCGTTCAAGTTCTTCTATCGATCCCATATGTTGGGGATGAACTTCGGCAATAATTTTTATTTTTCTCTGTTTAGTATTAGTTTCCATTTTTTTTATAAATTTTTATAATATCATTTTTTGTATGTATATCAGTTATGTTGGTTGCTACACATCCTAAATATGTACTTAAACTTTTTTGAAAAACTGCATTTCTCCTCATAACTCTTATTGCTCCATTAGAGTTATTATGGTTATCTACTGATATCACTTCCTGTCTATTAAAAGCAATTAAATGACCCACTAATTTATCTAAATCAGAACTTCTTACTTCAGGAGAATTAGCTTGCAAACTAATTACTAAGGATAATTTTTTTTTATTTTTTTTTTCAATTTCTTTCACAGCGTGTTTAATCGCCTCAATTTTAAACGTATTGTCACGCGAAAGGCTTTCTGGTCTTAAAATATTTTTTGCTCCATATTTTTTGGAAATCCGTAAAATTTTTTTGCTTTCTGAAGATACATAGACATTATTTTTAAAAGCTGTATTTTTCGCAGCTGTTATAGACCAGTAAATCATGGGTTTAGAATTAAACGTGTAAATATTTTTATTTTTTAACCTCTTAGACCCACCTCTTGCAGGTATTATAACGGCGACATTTTTTAAAAAAGAATTTGTATTAAATTTTTTTTTAAAATTAAGTTTTTCAAGTTTTTCAATTTTTTTCTTGTATTTATCTATATAATCTTTAGACTTTGTTTTATTACTAAGATGCATTCTATATCTGTACAAAGGTAAATTAAGATTATTTATTAAATATTTATCTCCTAAGCGGCTTCTAAGTTCTTCTTCTTCTCTATGTTTAAATTTTGAGTTATACAAACCTGCTTTTAACAATTTTTTTTTATTATACATTATACCACAGGCAATAGGTTTCTGAACTGATGATACTTGCATAATTTTTTCTTCATTATCATTTACGAGATAATAATCACACGACACACCAAACTTTTTTGGATTTTCCTCAAGATAAAACGATAAAATATTTGCAAGGTCTTTGTTTATATAATCATCGGAGTCCACTCTTACCACATATTTACCTTTAGACTTCTTAATGGCGTTGTTGGCTGAGTAAGCTACTCCAAGGTTTCTTCTATTTCTAATATATCTAAAGTTTGGTAAACTTTTGTATTCTTCAACAATATTATCAGAATTATCTTTAGAAGAATCATCCACCACTATCACTTCAAACTCACTGTTGGGCAGTGACTGATTTAAGCAACTTCTTATACACCTATGTAAATAATTACCGTAATTGTAATTCGTAATTATGATTGAAACTAACATAAATTATGAGATTTATATCGTTCAATAGTTGAACAGTAAAGGAAAAAATGATTATAATACAAATATAAATGAGCAATAAAACAATAGTAAATCTTATTAGTCCGAAATTAGACAGGATGATAAAAGTAAAATATTTCTTAGTCGATTACTATTTAAGCAGAGGATATTTCAGATATCCAAAAAATTTTATTTTTGGGCTTCTTTTGAAATTTTATATTTATAAACTAAGGAAGTTAAAATTTTTTCTATATATCATTTTTAATGTAAAAATTATTTTTAAAAACTTTCCAAAAAAAAATGTACTTATATATGACTGTGTTAATACGAATGATTTAAAAAAAGTCTTGGGAAATGAAAAATATGGTGTTCTTACATCAAGATTAGAAAGATTTAAGGAAATTTATTTATCAAAAAATATTATACTTTTTTTAATTAAAAACTATTTTAAAAGAAGTCTTAAACAAAACTATTTAGCTGCCTTAATATTATCAGCCTCTCCTAAGGTTGTGATTACAAATGTTGATAATGAGGACGATTTTCACATCACATCGAAAATATTTGAAAAATCGCGCATCAAATTTATTGCAGTACAATGCGCTAATAGAGGAGACACTGTCTGGAAAGATTTAAAACACTCTTCAAGAATTTTTATACCTGAGTTTTTGTGTTTTAGTAGTTTCGATCGTAAAATCCACAAATGGAAAAAATGTAAAATAAAAAAATATTATCCAGTAGGGTCCCTTAAAGCCTCAAATGCAAAAAAATATATAAATTTAAATAAATTTCATAAAAAAAAAATTTTATTCGATATTTGTTTGATATCTGAATTTTTACCTAGCACTGATGGAGATTGGAAACATATTGAAAATTTTCATGACAAACTTGGCCAAATTGCGAACTATACTTATAGGTTGTCCGAGGAAATGGGACTTAAAATAGTATTTTCAGGAAAAGCTAGAGGTATGCTAGTAAACGCTGAAAAAATTTTTTACAAAAATTATTTGAAAAAATACAAATTCAAAATTTTAAAATATAACGAAAATAAATTCTCCACATATGTCAATATGCAAAGAAGCAAAATGATCATTGGACTTTGTTCAACATCTTTAAGAGAGGCTTTTTTGTTTAAAAAAAAAGTTCTCGCGTGTAATTTTACAGGACATAAAGATGTAATTTTTCCAAGCAAGGGCATTTGTTTGTTCAATAAAGATGTTCCTTATGTAGAATTTAAAAAAAGAGTTTTAAAAATATTAAGAATGTCATTTAATGAATATAAAAAAAATTTATCGACAGACATAAATAATATTATGGACACTAGAGTTAATACTCGAAATTTTATCATTAAAAAAATTAATAAAACAATATATAAATAAATTAATTCTCTTTTACTCTTTTAGTTTATTTAAGAATATTTGAGCCGTTTTCGAATTTTTTATTATCAACTATTTTTACTTTATATTTTATTATACTGCCATTTCCTATGAAACAACCGTTGCCAACTTTTACGTTTCCATCCAAAATTGTCCCATGACCAATAGTTGTGAAAGCGCCAATTTTGCTGTCATGGCAAATTATTGAATTTGACCCAATAAAAGCATTTTTAAAAATTTCTACATTTGGACCTATAATTGAATTTTCTAATATAATTGAGTTTTTACCTAGCTTAACATTTGATTTTATTATAGCCCTTGAGTCTATTAAGGGAGAATTATCAATTTTAATAAATTTTTTTTTAAAAAAATTATATTTTATTTTTTGTAATTTAGGATCTGAAATTCCAATAAATAATTTATCCTTTCCTCTTTTAAAGTTTTTAAATAAAAATTGAGTGGACTTAAAATTTTTACTACTATCGTCAATAAACAAAATTTTAACTTTTTTTATATTATTTCTTATTAAAACTTCTTTAATTAACTTTGCTCTTCCTCCAGAACCAATTATATAAATCATACCCTATATCTATGCCTTTTTTTAAAACTTCTCTCTATCAACTCTAAAGCTCTATTTTGCAATTGAATTATGGAATCCGCAGTACTTCCAGCTATATGTGGAGTAAGTATTAAGTTTCTATTTTTTTTGGCAAATTTACATAGTTTTATCAAACCAGGATCATTAGATTTTTCAACTTCAAATACATCTAGAGCAGCCCCACTAATATTTTTACCTAAGAATTTAAGCAAGTGATTATAATCAACAATTTTTCCTTTGGACGTGTTAATGAAGTAAGATCCTAATTTCATGAATTTGAAAAAACTTTTATTAATAAATTTTTCATTTTTTTTGTTTAAAGATAAATTGATAGTAACAATATCAGAGTTTTTAGCTATTTTTTTTAGTCTCATATTACTTTTGTTATGTTTAGAATAAATTAAGGTTTTTAGACCAAAACTATTAGCTATACTTTTTAATTTTTTTCCTATCCTACCATAACCTATAATTCCTAAAGTTGAATTTGATAACATTTTTTCAGAGCTCAACCTTGCAGCTTGCCTAGGATTCCATATATTTTTTTTTAATTGTTTTTTTAAATTTAAAAAATTTCTGGTCAATAATATTATTAATCCAAAAATAAACTCAGGTGTAGCTGTAATATTGTTTAGAATCGAAAAGTTGTTTTTTTTATCGAAATATAAAACTTTTATATCCTTTCTTAATTGTTTAATATTTATCTTGGTTATTAAGTGTAAAGACATAATAAATATTAACTTTATTTTTTTTGATTTATTTATTTTTTTATAATCTAAAATTGTTAAAGGAGTGACAATGATAGCATCATAATTAATTTTATTACTCATATATTCGAGTGAAATATTCTTACTAAATTTTTTTATTTTAATATCTATATTTTTACAGACCCCGACTCTAATCTTTTTCATAATATGATAAAGGTTTACTTAATATTTTACTTGCTATTTTTAAATCATATTTATTGTCTAAATCAAAACCGTAAATATTAGGTATTAACATTCCGAAACTAGGTTTAAGAAAAAAATTTTTATTTTTTAAGAAAAGCTTAGTGTTAGTAACAATCAAATTACCGTAGGCAAACATTTTTGGTTTTGTCTGTTTGTTATGCATTGATAATCTTTTTTTTTCTTCAATAAATCCTGTCTGTTTTTTTTTAAAAAATCTTTGATTTAGTGCGTGATATTGATGTGGTACTTTTATTATTGTTTGTGCACTTTTATATTTTTTATTTGAACTTAAAACATTAATTAATTTCGTTAAATGCTCATTTTGTAAAAAAGGTGAGGTAGGTTGAATTAAAAAAAAATAACTTGGCAGGTAACCAAATTCTATTAGCGATTTTTTTAACACATCCATTATTACATTCACCGAATTTACTTTATCACCAGATAAACTCTTTTTCCGGTCAATTACAAAATAATTATATTTGGTAGAAATTTTCTTTATTTTTTCATCGTCAGTTGTAACAATTGTTTTTTTAATTTTGTTGACTTTTTTTATTACATCAAATGAATATTTAATAAGTTCTTTCCCTTTAATTTTTACTAAATTTTTTCGCTTTATAGATTTAGAATTCCGTCTCGCAGTAACAATACACCAAAATTCTTTTTTAAATTCTATTTTTTTCATATTTTACTAATTCATTAATTAATAATTTTTCAGTATAAGCCCATGCGCTTTTATTTGAACCACCTTGTTTTGGAGTGATGAATAAATTTGTGTTTTTACTTTTATTATAAAAATTTATCAACTTATTACTTAAAGGATTCTCTCTAAATTTTCTAGTGTGTTCATTAACTACCACATCCAAACCAGCCCCGTTGACAATTTTTTTTTTCAAACAATTAATTAAATCATTTTCATTAATAAATTCTCCTCTGGATGTATTAATAATGAAAGAAGGTTTTTTTAAGTTTTTAAAAATTTTATTATTATATTTTCCATAAAATTTTTTTTTAAAATGCATATGAATTGTTAAAATGTTAGTTTTTTTTATAAATTTTTCAAAGCTTTTTTCTTTTGTGAATTTTTTTGTATTAATGTTTGGGTCAAAGTATATCACGTTAAATCCTAGCGCTTTAGCTCTGTTTGCAACATGTTGACCTATTCTTCCCATTCCGACAATTCCTAATGTAAAAATTTTATTTGATAACAAGAAATTATACTTTTTAAAAATTCTATCATTTACGAAGTTTTCGTGAATTTTTGATATTCTCCTAGTACAGTTTAAAATCAAACCAATAGTCAACTCAGAAGTCGATGTTATAAAATTTAATTTTCTTTTGAATTTGGAAAGATTAAGAATTCTAATTTTTTTATCTTTCAAATATTTTTTGTCTAAATGAATATCCCCAGTAGATGGAGAGACAACCGATCTTAATTTAGGAAATTTGGAAAAAAATTTATCGGAGTAGAAGTTGTTCATTGGAAGAATAATAGATACAATTTTTGAAAAATCTTTATTTTTAACATTATTAATCTTTAATACTCTAAATTTTGATTTTAAAATATTATAATTTTCTTTTTGAAAATTTAAGTTATTAAAATATAAAATTGACTTTTTCTCTTTTAAATTTTTATATTTATATTGCATCAATAAAATTTTTATAAATTTTTAAACCAATTTCACCACTTTTCTCAGGGTGAAATTGTGTAGCAAAAATTTTCCTTTCAGATATGCTAGAACAATATTCAAATCCCAAATAGTCGCTAGTTGATGAAATGATCTTTTTTTCTTTTGGATCAGCATAAAATGAATGAGTAAAATAAAAAAAACTATTTTGATTAATTTCTTTAAATATTTGGCTTTTATTTTGTGTTTTAACTTTGTTCCAACCAATCATAGGTATATTTCTTACCTTTTTTTTATCCTTATCCTCATGAGGAATTTTTTTAATTTCGCCATTAAAAATGTTTAATCCACCATGTTCACCAAACTCATAGCTTTTAGTAAATAAAATTTGCATACCCACACAGATAAATAAACTAGGGATATTTTTCGATAAGTTATTTTCTATGAGTTTATCAAATTTATTTTCTTTAAGTTTTCCCATAACAAAACTAAAGTTTCCTATTCCGGGCACTACCATTGCATCTACTGGTTTATTGTATTCCTTAGATGATATGTAATCTATTTCAACGTCATACTGATTTAATGCATAATAAACACTTTTAATATTAGAGGTTTGTGTATCTATTATTCCAACTAATGGTTTTTTTTTCATAATCTTACATTCACACCATTTTTTTTCAAATATTCTTTAAGTTCTAAAATTGATAAACCTCTTTTTTCGCTATCATCTAAAAAATGTACAAAGTAATTGCTGCCTTTAAGTTCTGAGCTTTTATTTGATTTTAAATAATGATAATGAAATAAAGAAGCAATTGAGACAGCGTCGACACCACTTTCTTTAAAAATTTCAAGAATGTTCTCCTTAGGTCCTGCGCCGCCGTGAGCCACAAGTTGAGTATCGACATTTTTCCTTATCTTTTTAAATAAATCAATATTATAACCTTTATTTTTACCTTCAGAGAAAATATCCGTTACTATTATTTCACCAACATTTAATTTTTGAACTTGCTCAACCCAATCAAATAAACCTATTCCAGACTTAACTCTACCTGTTTCTGTAAAAACTTCATATTTTCCATTTAATTGAGCTGTTTCAATATTAACAGAAATTGTAGATGCTCCGTATATATCAACCAACTTTTTTAAAAAACTTGGATTTTTAACTGCAGCTGAATTTATGACAACTTTATCAACACCTATTCTTAAAAGTTTATCAACCTCTTTTTCACTTCTTACACCACCACCAACTGAAACATTTACGAAAATTTTTTTTGTATTCCTCTCGATTATCTCAAATACCATATTGCTGTCATATAATGACGCTATTACATTATGAAAATGCATTTCATCAATTTGATCTTCATAATAAGTTTTTGAAAAGTAGTCAGGGTCACCAAGATTACGAACACCTTCTAATGAAATTCCTTTCACTAAATTTCCATTTTTTATGTCTAATCTTGATATAATTCTTTTGTACAAATTTTTTTAATCTAAATTATTTTTAAGAACCCATCTATTTGATTTTTTTTCCCAAATATGCTCAGGTCTAAACTTATCACATATTTCAATAAATTCATTTTTACTCATATCAATATATTTGTAAAAATCTTGTTCATACCTAGATGGAAATTCTCCATCAAATTTTTCAATTAAAGCCTTTCCCTCTTCTTTTGTTGTGTGCCCGTGTCGTATCTCTTCTGCAGACTCCAACATTGTTCTTCCTATCCCAAATTTTATGTAGCTAGTGTAGTAAAAAAAACCATCAATTTTATCATCTAGACTTACATATTTTGTATGTGTTCCTTCAGTCCTTTGTTCATTAGCCTGAAAATCTGCATGTTTGACAGCGTAGTAATAATTTTCTTGTGGAGTCCATCGTAAAAAATAACTTAAATAATAAAACTCAATATTTTTTTTGTGAATTATTTCTGGGTCCATCGGTCTGTAGCTTTCAAAATCATTTAAATTATATCCTTCATCAAGGTATTCACCTACTTTTTTTCCTCCAAGGTAAACATCTTGAAACTTTTTACCCAACAAAGGATCTATTTCAAAACCTTTTTGATTCTTTGTTTGATTAAAGCTCTTGTCTGTTAATTTATTTTTCTTTCCACCTTTACCACCCATTTCTCCATAAAATACTAAAGGCGTATTAAATTTTGCGGCCATTTTAAGAGCAAATGTTTTTTGTCCTATTATAAAAGGTTGGAAAGGATGTAAGATTTGTTTTACCGCCTCTCTTGTAATTCTACTTTGAACTTTAGGATTTGGGGTGTAAAGAAAGTTATCAAATCCACCATTGTGTATCCAATTATCAAAATTTTTTTTACCTATATCCGTATAAATGTGGGGAGACCAAGTTACAGTTAATGGGTTCATCTTATATTTATACTTCAGAACATGTGCTGCAAAAATACTATCTTTTCCACCTGAGCCAGGTACTATACAATCGTATTCGCCATTATTTTTCCTGTATTTATTACAGAGTTCAATTAATTCTTTTTCTCTATCATTCCAATTTATGGTGTCGTCAAATTCTTTTTCTACGAAATTACAACCGTAACAAACTCCATTCTTATCAAACTCAACTGTTGAATGTTGAGTAGAACTGGTGTGAAAATATTCATTAACAGACGTGGGTCTTTGATTAGATAAATTACATTTAACGCAATATTTAACCTTTAATGGGAGACCATTTTTATTTTTTTGTATCATTTAATTGTCAAATTTTAAATTTATCTTTACTGTTCAATAATTGAACGGTATAAATATATTTAAAACTTATGAAAAATCAAGAAGATTATTTTAAAGTATTAAGGAAAATACAACAAAAACCTAGCTCATCCCAAAGAGAATTGGCTAATGACCTTGGTTTTAGTCTAGGTAAATTAAATTATTGTTTAAAAGCTTTAAAAGATAAAGGCCTGATTAAGATTGGGAATTTTAAAAAAAACCCGAACAAACTTAATTACGCTTACATTCTTACCCCTAAAGGCATTGCTGAAAAAACAAAATTAACAATAAATTTTATGAAAAGAAAAATGCAGGAATACGATGATTTAAAGAAGGAGTTAAAATAAAATGTGGGTAATCATTAAATCAAATAAAAATGAACTGGAAGTATTAAAAAGCTCATTAAAACATAATTTTGGCAAAGACTGTAATTTTTATTATCCTAAATTTAAATCAAAATCTAATTTACTAAATAAAACTATAATTAAAGAGACGAAAATTTTAGGAGACTACATTTTTTGTTTTCACAAAGATTTTGTAAATACATCTAATATAAAATGTTTAAACTTTTTAAGAGGGGTTAAATACGTTTTGAAAGGTAGTGAGTTGTATCAAAAAGATATTAATGAATTTATCTTTAAATGTAAAAGTAATGAAGACCACTTGGGCTATTTAAATTACGATATTTCTGAAGTTAATATTAATTCAGAATATAAATTTGTATCAGGCATATTTAAAAATAAAATATTTAAAATATTAAATAT
>MDSZ01190380.1_pt1 | contig 11218 bp, 11 predicted proteins | sample 811201 | NCBI WGS metagenome assembly MDSZ01 (sample SAMN05326647, study PRJNA326480) | marine metagenome | isolation source: seawater | place: Indian Ocean: North | collected 2010 | reverse complement strand
TAGGCATGTAGTGAAGTTGATGGTATGCATTGTATCCCAACCATGATTATCATCATCAATACTCATGCCCATATCAAATCCACCAATACAGTTAATCCATGCATCAATACTATTATGATTTAATTTAATTTTTTCAATTAAATCTGGAAGTTGATTGGCATCTGAAAGGTCAGAATCAATAATATTAATATTATCATTATTAAATGAAACATTAGACTTTCTTGATATTCCTATAACTACATTAAATATATTAGAAAAATATGTTATTAGCTCTCGTGCGGTAGCACCGTTACTCCCTGTAATAATTATTGCATTATTTCTCATCTTCAAATTTCCCATTAGTTAATTGTTGAATTGCAATTTCAGTCTCTCTAATAATTCCATTAATACCTAGCTTTGAATAGCAATTTGGATTAATAGGTTTTCCAAATTTTATTAAAATTTGTCTTGGTGAGATCGTCCATCTATTTTTTGGTTTAAATTCAAATGCACCTATGCATCCCACTGGCTGAATAGGGGTGTTCGTATTATAAGCCATATGAAATCCTCCTTTTTTAAAACGTTTCATATAACCGGTAATTGTTCGAGTTCCTTCAGGGAGGATAATAATATCAAAGCCTTGACTCGTAAGTTCCTGTGCTCTTTCAATACTTTGAATGGCTTTATCGCGATTATGACGATCAATAGGAATTGCTTTCCATCGCTTAAGCATTGATCTCCATATTGGATAGCTATAATTTTCTTTTGCTACTAGTGCAGTACATTTTCCTTTCATGCACAAGGCAAATAAGAATGGATCAATAAAACTAGTATGATTAAACATATAAATAAAACTGCCATCTTTAGGTTGCTCTCCAATAATTTTAACACGAATACCTAAACTGAATAATACAATGTAACAAACATATTTTGACATTCGATACATTAAAAAATCTGGTAATATAAATGATAAGATTACAAATAGAGGACCAATAACTATAAAGGTAATTAATGAAAATGTATAAAAAATAATACTAATAACTACATTGAACATTCTAATTCCTTCACTGCTTTAAATAGCTTAATACTTGCCTTTGGAAATGCAAAATTAGAAAAATTAGAAGTAGTAACCCATTTATAGTCAGTGGGCCCATTTAATTTAATATTCCCTTGATTATATACACAATTAATAGCATGAATCGTAACTGAAAAATGAGAATAATGATGATCAACTGTATGGATAATTTCTTTGGTTTTCACCTTAATTGATAGTTCCTCAAGAATTTCACGCTTAAGAGCATCAACTGAAGATTCATGACTTTCAATTTTTCCACCTGGAAATTCCCACAGTCCACCTAATAAGCCATCCTCTTTACGCTTTGTAATAAGTATTTTTTTATTATTCCATATTATACCTACAGCAACATTATAATGTGGCTTAGGTTTTTTAATTTCTTTAATTGGAAATTTATTTTGACTTTGATTCTTATAACTTTTACAATCAAAGGTAATTGGACATAGATTACATAAAGGATTCTTTGGTTTACAAATATAGCGTCCTAAATCCATAAGTGCTTGATTAAAATCTCCGGGTCTATTCTTATCTAGAATTTTATGCATGTATGCAGAGATTCTCTTTTTATTTTTTAACGGCAGCTCCTTAAATGCATTCATTCGTGAAGCAACCCGATTAACATTTCCATCAATAACGCCAACTGGAATATTAAAGCTAATAGATTGCACGGCGGCGGCAATATATTCTCCTACGCCTTTCAATTTTATAAAATCAGCAACACCTTTAGGTATCTCTTTATTTTCGTTAGCTAATTGAATGCAGGATTGATGAAAATTTCGTGCTCTTGAGTAGTATCCCAAACCTTCCCAATATTTTAAAATTTCATCCTTAGATGCCTTAGCAACATCCTGAAATGTTGGAAAACGTTTAATCCATCTGTTGTAATAATCAACAACTGTAGTAACCTGAGTTTGTTGTAGCATAATTTCTGATAGCCATACCTTATAGGGGTCGCTTTCACCTCTCCATGGCATTTTTCGGTTTTCTTTTGTATACCACTTAAGGATTTGAATTCTTTGCTTTCTATAATTCATTAAAATGACAGCTAAGCTTCCAATTTAATTTGGATAATATCTCTGCTATGTTTTCACGTTCACTAGATTTTAAATCAGTAGTAATATCTTTAATCAATACACTCATCTGCTTTTCCATTAAATCAATAATTGCATTTCCTTCATTAGTTAAATAAATAATAAAACCTCGAAGGTCAGTCTTAGAACGAGTTTTCACTACAAGCTTATTTTTTATTAAAATATTAATATTACGTGTGAGCGTACTATTATCAATCCCCACCCTTTTGGATAAGTCTGTCATATTAATTCCTATACTAGAAATTGCATTTAAGGTAAAATATTGGGAAGCAGATAGATTATGATCAGAAGCAATACGTCGAGCGATAACATTAAGGTTACATAGAAATAAATTTAAATTTTCTGATAACATTATTTGTATAATACAATATTATATTCTTCCATCCAAACATTTCTTTATATCTTCATAGCTATCAACAATTTGAACTTCTTTACTAATTTCACGAATTTCAAAGTAAGATAGGGTGGTTGTAAGTGCAAAAACCTCACAGCCAGCATTTAAACCAGACAAAATACCTGTTTTAGAATCTTCAACAACAATAGTGTGCGCACTGTTAGAGCTTAACTGATCTAGAGCCTTAAGATATGGTATGCCTGATGGCTTTGGCTCCATTACATCACTAGCCGTAACAAATATAGAAAAAAAATTATCTAGGTTAATAGATTTGCGCATATGATTAACCAAGTCTAGAGATGTATTAGTAACCAATGCAATTTTTATATTATAAGGAGATATAATACTATCATAAAAATCAACAAATCCAGGAATGTATTCAAGATCAGTTTTAAAACGATCAAATAAAATATCTAATAATTTCTTCTGAATGATATCACGACTATCTGGAAGTGAAAATTTAGCTATAAATCGGGGGTAAAATTCATCTACTGACATGCCTCGAAACTCACGTAATGCTTTGGAGTTTACATTAATACCATAACTTTGGAGCAAAATTAACTCAGATGTGCCAAAAATATCTTCAGATGCCAAAACAGTGCCATCCATATCAAATAAAATTGTATCTATCTTACTTGTATTATACATCTATTTTTGACAAATATAAATTTGAAGATTGCTTTCTTCACTAAACATGCCCATACTGTAATCACCATACATGTTGGAAATATTAAAATTACAATCAACAAGCATCCTATTAATTGTATCTGGATAATACATCCTCATCTTATAATTAAATATTTTCTCCTTTAAAGATTTTTTATATCTATAAATCCAATCAATATTACATATCTCAGTTTCATAATTATATTCACTATTCTCAAAAATTTCGACCAATTCCCCCGATTGAGAATCTTTAAAATCCATAACAGGTAACTGATCATCTTTCTCTCGACATAAAAAATGTGGATGCGGCACCAAAATATCAAGAATAAATTTTCCGTCATCATTTAAATGTTTATAAATTGCCTGAAAACATGCACTAGCATCTTTATTTTTAAGTAAATGTAAAAAAGAATTAAATGCAATAAAGATATAATCAAACCTCATATCAATATTAAAATTTCTCATATCTCCCTCAATAATTCTATTTATACCATATGCTCTTTTGATAATCTGATTTGCATGATTACAAAATATAGGAGAAAGTTCTAAACCGTAGTAATCTACATTATGACGCAACAAAGGAATCGCTAATCTACCAGTTCCTGCACCTAATTCTAATACTTTTGATCCAGATGGAATAAGATTTTTATAAAATTCAATATCATCTTTTTTCCACCAGTACTGGTCATCATAGATTTCTGGTTCGCTGTATATATCAAATTTTTTAATCAACCAACTACAATAAGATCTTTTGTGGAGCGATTCATAGGACGGCAAGAATCTTTTTCTATAAGACAATCATCTTCAATACGAACACCTCCCCACCCAGCAATATATATTCCGGGCTCTATTGTTACAACATTATTCTCTTGAAGAAGTGTATGATTTGTCCAAGCAATACGTGGCATCGTGTGGACCTCTAATCCAAGTCCATGGCCAGTTGAATGCATAAATAACTCTCCATAACCTTTGTTGTCTATAACATCACGACATGCCTTATCTAATTCAGAACACTTAATACCACTCTTTGCATAATTAATTCCAGCCAGTTGAGATTCCAATACAATATTATAAATTTCAAGATGTTTATCTGATGGTTCTCCAACAACAACCGTGCGTGTCATATCAGCGTGATAGCCCTTATATAATGCCCCAAAATCCATTACAATAAAATCTCCTAACTCAACTTTCTTATCTGATGGAGTAGCATGTGGAAGTGCACCATTGGCACCACTGGCAACAATAGGATCATAACTATCACCATCCCCCCCTTGATCTTTAAATAAATATGAAAGTCTAGCTGCAATTTGCTTTTCAGTGACACCAACCTTTATCTCAGGAAGTATTAAATCAAATACATCATCAGTAATATCAACAGCCCGTTGCAGAGCATCAATTTCAGTCTGATCTTTTACAGATGCTATATTCTCAATAATATCATTTGTAGGCACTAGTTCTTTAACATTCAACTTCGTACCTAACATGCTATACATATTAAATGATAGATGACTGGCTTCAAAACATAAATTCCAATTTGAATCTAATAAATTAGCACCTTCTATTTCCTTAAGGTGATTATTAGTAATATGTATTTCATAATCAAAAATTTCATTTTTTGATTGCTCTGTGTATCGACCATCAGAAAAGAAATGATCTCCATCATCAGTAATTAATAGAAATCCAGATGAACCAGTAAAACCACTTAGGTAGCGTACATTAGTAATATTAGATATATAGAATGCATTATGTCCTGCATTCCTCATAATAACTTTTAATTTTTCTAGTCTATTTTTAAAGATGTCCATATTCTATTTCTCCTGCAATCCTTCAACAATTTTTTTAATTCTTACTTTAATACTATTTTGAGAAATTGATTTTTTCTTTTTAACTAAATTCAGTACGTTATTAGCTTTCTCATATTGTTTTTGCTTAATAAGTATATCCACAAAGGTCAAGGTAGCCATTTTAGGATCTATATTGGCTTCTGATTTTTTTGGCTTAGAAATTTTCTTTTTCTTAGGGCTAAGAGCTTTTGTTGCAGATCTAGATACTACACGCTTTTTTATTATTCTTTTAGTTTTAGTTTTTCGATTAATAGGTTTCTTTTTTGATAATGATTTTTTTAATATTTTACTTGCAAATTCATCGCCGGGAAGTAAATCTAATATTTGATGCACAACTTTAATCATAGAAGCCTTATTCTTTCCACTGCTTTGATACACCATAACAAGCATTTTCATTGCATTAATATATAAATCATCTGATGCAATAATTTCCTTAAGTAAATTAATTGCAGTTTTTGAATCATCCTCAATAATAGCAACTTGTGCTAGAATAAACTTCCCATCATTATTCTGGGGGTTTAAAAAAAGTCCTATATTACAAACTTCTTTGGCTCTATTATAATCTCCTTCTTTAAAATATATATCTGCTAGCCATGGAAAATATGAAGAGCCAAGGTCTTCATTAAATAATTTCTCTAAATTTTCTTTATTCATCATTTCCTTCCCGATTTACTTTATACCAACCCTCAATATAATCAATTGTTTTTTGTACTGGTGTGCCGGGACCAAATAATTGTCCAACACCATATGAAGAAAGCTCCTCCATATCCTCAGATGGAATAATACCACCTCCTGTAAGAAGAACATTATCTAGTTTTTCTTTATTCATTAAATCTTTTACTTTTTTAAAAATTGTCATATGCGCACCACTTAAAACTGATAAGGCAACAACATCAGCATTTTCTTGCAAAGTAGCAGCAACAATCATTTCCGGAGTTTGACGCAAGCCAAGATATATAACCTCCATGCCAGCATCTCGAAATGCTCGGGCTAAAATTTTGATACCACGATCATGTCCATCTAAGCCTGGCTTTGCCATTACAACTCTAATATTACTCAATCATTGCTCCTTATAGTTAATGTCACAGGGCCTGTATTCTCAAGTAAAATATTCATATCTGCTTGAAAAATACCACTCTTAACATGATCATAAATTTCTGATATATGATCTAAAAATTGATTGTATAATTCTCTAGCCATATTTGCACTCATCGCTGATATATAGCTGGGTCGATTTCCTTTTTGTGTGTCACCACACAACGTAAACTGACTTACCACCATAACTTCAGCGTTTATATCTTTAACAGATAAATTCATTTTACCTTGATTATCATTAAAAATACGCAAATTTATTATTTTCTTTGCACAATATTTAATGTCTTTATCCGTATCATTTGATTCAATTCCTAGCAATACAAGCAACCCCTTATCAATAGTGATGTTATCGTGATTTTCAATCCGAATAGTACATGAATTAACTCGCTGAACAACTGCTATCAACTATCAATCCAGACGTTATCTTGACCAAGAAGTTCGCGCATAGCTATTATAAATTGAATATCTGCACTGACATTTATATCTTGTGATACAATTTTTTGTATGTAGCCATTAGAGCTTTCAACGTTGATAACAAATCTACAGTGCCCAGGGTTAGAGCTCACTAAAGACTTAATTGTTTTCAATAACTCCGTGCTATTATTATCATATGGGATTTTAATATTAATATGACGACTAAATTTATTACGTGCATCTTTAATATCAATAGCATCCTCAGCAATAATTTTTAAAACATTATCCTCTTCAGATTGCCTATTGGATAATTTTCCTGATATAAAAATCAACTTGTTTTCATGAAGCAAATGATGAATTTTATTATATAAATCACTAAAAATAAAAATTTCACATTTAGATAGCATCCTATCCAAGCTTACAATTGCCCATTTATTATTACGCTTATCAAACAATTCTTTGACATCACTAATAATGCCGCCTAATCGATAAATAGAATCACGATTTGTTCCAGTATCAATTTCAAAATCTTCTAAATCAATTTTATAGGGCTCTAAAGGGTTTCCAGAAAGATAAAAACCAATAAGCTCCTTTTCTTTAGATAAACATTCATCTTGACTCCATTCATTAACTTCATCCATTGATGGTATTGGTATATCCATAATATCAGTACTAAAAAGTGCCTCCTGATTAGCACTTCCATTTTGACTATATAGTTGACCAAATCGTATAGCTTTATCAATAGAATTAAATTGCTGAGCGCGATGTCCTTTTAATTGATCACAAGCACCTGCGAGAATAAGACTTTCTAAAGTTTTTTTATTGATTGCAGTAGAGTCATTCATAAATAAATTAAATATCGTATTGTAGGGTGATTCATTGTTTCGATATTTTGATATATCTTCAGCAGCTTTATAGCCAACATTTTTAATAGCAGCTAATCCATAGGATATAGTGTCATTATCAATAACTCTAAAATCAGCAAATGACTGATTAACATCAGGTGGCAAAATATTTATACCTGCCTGCTTTGCATCATCAAATAATTTCAATACTTTATCTGTATCATTAATATCAGACGATAAATTGGCAGAATAATATTCTGCGGGATAGTATGTTTTAAGCCATGCGGTCTGATAAGCAATAAGAGCATATGCAGCTGAATGACTTTTATTAAATCCATATTCAGCAAATTTTTCTAAAAGATTAAAAATATCTATAGCAATTTTTTTACTAATATCTTTTTCAATAGCACCATTAATAAAATCTGTTTTAAATCCAGACATTAATTTTTTCTTCTTTTTACCCATTGCTCGACGCATCAAATCTGATTGCGCTAGTGTAAAGCCACCAATTTCATTTGCAATCTGCATGACTTGCTCTTGATAAATAATTATACCATAGGTATCCTTTAATATATTTTCAAGTTTTGGATGAAGGTATGTAATGGTTGATTTTCCATGCTTCCGCTTAATATACTCTGGAATACTTCCCATGGGACCAGGTCTATATAAGGAATTCATAGCAATCAAATCATCAAGGCAGGTTGGCTTTAAATTCTTTAAGTGTTCCTGCATTCCAGAAGACTCAAACTGAAAAATTCCTACTGTATTGCCTTTAGAGAATAAATCAAATACTTTTTCATCTGTAATATCAATTTTAGCAATATCAATATTGTTATTGTGACGTTTTTTAATAATGCGAATTGTACGATCAATGACTGTTAAATTGCGTAATCCTAAAAAATCCATTTTAAGTAGCCCTAAATCTTCAACAGACTTCATATCAGCCTGGGTGGTAATATCATTGGTGGATGGATTCTTATATAGTGCAACATAATCAGTAAGTGGTCCTGGTGAAATTACAATACCAGCTGCATGCGTTGAAGCATGCCGGTGCATTCCCTCTAAAACTTTTGAATGGTCAATTAATGATTTAATAGTATCACTATCATCATAGGTTGTTTTGAGATCCTTGTTAACCTGCATTGCCTTATCAAGTGTCATCTTGGGCTCATTGGGAATCATTTTTGCTATATTATCAACTTGCCCATATGGTAATCCCATCACTCTCCCTACATCTCGAATAGCAGATTTTGCTTTCATAGTGCCAAATGTAATAATCTGTGCAACTGATTTTTTCCCATATTTAGATTTAATATAATCAATAACCTTTTCCCGGCCATCAATACAAAAATCTATATCTATATCTGGCATTGAAATACGATCGGGATTAAGAAATCTCTCAAATAGAAGATTATAACGTAAAGGGTCTAAATCTGTAATTCCAATAGAATAGGACACTAATGAGCCCACAGCAGATCCCCTACCCGGTCCTACAGGAATGTGATTGGTTTTTGCATAATTAACAAAATCTTGAGTAATTAAAAAATAACCTGCGAAACCCATCTTCTTAATAACACCAAGTTCATAATCTAATCTCTGTTGAATCTCTGGAGTGATATCTGGATATCGCTCTTTCAATCCATGCATACAAATCTGCTTTAAGTAATTATCTGGATCTGAATTTCCATTTGTGTTCGGTATAGGAAATTCTGGTAGATGGTAGCTTCCCATTTTAATTTCTGCACTACATGATTCAGCAATTTTTTGCGTATTTTCAATCGCACCAGGAAAATCTTTAAATAGCTTATACATCTCATCTTGGGTTTTAATATAAAATTGACGAGGCTCATACCTTAATCTATTTTGATCGGATAATTCTTTACCCATTCCACAGCAAAATAAAATATCGTGAGATTCGGAATGTTCTTCAAATGCATAATGATTATCATTGGTGGCAATTAATGGAATATCTAATTCTAGTGATAATTTTTTTAATATCTTATGAGATTTTATTTCTTCCACAATGCCATGATTCTGCACTTCTAAATAAAATCTATCATTAAAAATTTCTTTATATTCTAAGGCAGCTCTTTTTGCATTCTCATAGTCATCAATACTAGCATAATAGTTTACCTCACCAGCTAAACAACCACTCGTACAAATCAACCCATCACTATATTTTTTAATTAAATCCTTATCTATTCGAGGTTTATAATAAAAGCCCTCTAGAAATCCAATAGAGACAAGCTGTATTAAATTTTGCAAGCCCTGATTGTTTTGCACCAAAAGTAATAGATGGTGGTAATTCCATTTTTTACTATTTCTATCTATATGTCGATCTTGATGATTGCCAGTGGATACATAAACTTCACATCCCATTATAGGTTTAATACCATTACTAATAGCACTTTTATAAAATGGAATTAGAGAAAATAAATTTCCATGCTCAGTAACAGCAATAGTGTCCATCCCAATGTCATTTAATCTATCACACATCATATCAATAGACTGCGCAGCATCTAACAGAGAGTAATCTGTGTGGTTATGTAAATGAATAAATTCTGACATAGTAATTAATTATGATAAAATTAAAATAATTAAAACTCCATTAATAATCATGAGTTTTAAAATTTTAGAAAACTTAGCACACTCCTTAGAAGAAATATTAGTTGTTAATCCTAGGTTAATATACAATAAAGGAAGGTGAATTGTAAAAAAGATTAATGGTAAAAAATATGTAGAAAGAGATTGATAAAGTAGTAAGCATGAAACCATAACAAAAATAAGAGATAGAAAATATAATATATAAATTGTATGAGATACTCCAATCAATATAGGTAAAGTTTTAAAGTTATATCTTTCATCGCCCACTTGGTCCTGCATATCTTTTATAATCTCACGTATCAAATTGAGCAATGATGCTAAAATCATAATTTTATATGTTACACCAATACTTTGTGTTACAGCAGCTTCAGTAAAAATAAATACAAGGCCTATAAGAATAGATATAATAATATTTCCAATTAAAGCAATTTTTTTAAAGAATAATTCATATAAGATAATGCATGGTAAGGCGATATATACAGCAATGTAAGTTGATAGGGGTGGAAGAAAAAAGGCTGTGATGCTACCCAATAAAAATAATAAGCTAATGGTAAAAATTAATATATAAGGTGATATAGTCTTTTGAACTAAAACTCGATTTGGTTTGTTTATAGCATCAATTTTAATATCTAAAAAATCATTTAATATATATCCAGCTGACATATAACATGAAATAACAGTAGAAATGAGAATATACTGATATAAATCAAATATCATTAATATTTGCATCACAACTATAATAGATAATAAAGAAATAGCAATATTAATCGGTCTAATGATAGATAAAGTAATAAGTAATTGCTTCATTTGGTTAATTCAATAATCCGTGGATCTCCATTTAAGTCATTATATACTGTATATTGATATGATTGAAAATAATTAATAATCTTATCCAACTGATTAATAGATCCGAATTCCATTATAATACACCCATTTTTATTAAGAATATGGTGTGATATATCGTGTATTCTTTGATAAAACTGCATTCCATCACCATAATCAGTTAGCGCGCTATGAGGGTCATGCTCTTTAACTACTATATCTAAACTATCCACCTCATCAATAGATATATATGGAGGATTAGAAACAATTACATCATATTGATTTTTGGGCATCGATTCCAAAATATTACAGTGATAGCTACTAACAACATCTGCGCAATCAAAATGATTAATATTCTTTAATGTATTTTTAAGTGCTGCATTTGATAT
>MDSZ01136100.1_pt1 | contig 11218 bp, 8 predicted proteins | sample 811201 | NCBI WGS metagenome assembly MDSZ01 (sample SAMN05326647, study PRJNA326480) | marine metagenome | isolation source: seawater | place: Indian Ocean: North | collected 2010 | reverse complement strand
CGATCATTCATTGCAATCACCTAAATTTAAAATTGCAGAAAATACAGATTCCAATGACTCAAAGGAACAAAATGAACTCACCCCTGGTATCAACCAAAAGACGTCTGATTCATTTATATCAATAGTTCAGGAGATGAATGAACGGATCGAGCTTATCCAATTTGATGAATTCAATCGTTGGGCAAATCGTTGGTATTCCTTACGCTTGCCTCTTGAAGAAATGACTCCCGAATGAGGGTTTCAGTTGGCAAAAATGGCCTAACCTATAACGGTCAAATTAGAAAACATTTATTTAATTGTTTAACAGTCCAATGAAAAAAAAGAAAGAACGTGGGCCCGACCTTATTGAATATAAGTTCAAATGTTCTTTCAATGGAGGCTTATCTGTAGATAAATTTTTTATGGCATACAGTCCGGAGAATGCTCTGGCTCAACTGGCCTATTCTTTTATCAAGCAACTTCCTTTTAAAAACCTCTCGGATGAGGAAAAGGACTGTTTCACCCAAGCCTTTTCAGACCCCAATAAGCCTTTTTTGGAAAAGCCTGATCTTACTCCTCTGCCTGAACCCATACCGGACATAGATTTCCCGGAACCCGAACCTGAACCAACCGAGATCAAAACTGAAAAACCTCAATCCGAAAAAGAAGAGGAAGCTATTGATTCCCCATCCCTAGACGAAACAGTAAACACTCCATTAGAACACAATTCCAAACCCGATCCAGTTGCAGAACACCTTGCAAAACAGCAAAAGCGTCTTGCCCAAATTGCGGAAATAGAAAGAGAGAACCAATTACTTTCTGAAAAATATGAAACGCTAAACAATCATATCCATCAAATGACAGAATGGTTTAATAAGCACTTAGAAATACTTGTATTTGAAGAATACAATCGCTGGTCATACAAGTGGAACCCGATCACTTTTCCTCTTTCAAAAAAGCAGGAGGAGGGGTTAGGCGAAATGGAAAATGAAAATGGTGAAGCAAACCAAGATACGTGACAGTAGATAAGTTTGGTAACAATCTGCACCTTTATTTGACTTGTTTTTGGGGGGCAGTCTAAATCAGCCGGGCACTCCACTAATAGTAGACAATAGCCAACTTAAAATATTCTAATCTATAGCTACTTGTCATTATCCCATAATACCTCTTTCAATCTCAATTAATAGGACGCAAAGTGTCATAGGACTGAAAGGTTCAAACATATGGCGTAAATAGGTAGAATTTTTGGAATTTTTTTAGATTCTCCCCACTAATCGTTGATCGTTGACGAACCCAAGCACCTTCTATACTACTACTTAGCTTACTCTGCGGGTCGGTAGCTCAATCGGTAGAGCAGTGGCCTTTTAAGCCATTGGTTCCGGGTTCGAGTCCCGGCCGGCCTACCAAGTCTAAAAATACCAAGACTCCCCGCTTTTACTGGAGAAGGCTATTAGAATTAAGCAATTTCACTCCTAATCTCTTTCCAGTTTACTTTGCCTGTGGGAAGAAGAGGTATCTCTTTCAATAACATTATTTCTTGGGGTATCCACAGATTGGGAAGTCCTTGCTCCCTTAGTGCTTTTTTTAAATCCTGGAGGTTTAAAGCTAAAGTAGTTACCACTACTAGCTGTTCGCCTTTTTGAATATTTTCTCGAGCAGATACCACAAGTTGTAAATCTTCGTCCGGACACAACCCTAAGATCTTGTTGATTGCTTCTTCCACTTTTTGATGAGGAACCATCTCGCCACCGATTTTGGAAAACCTGGATACCCTTCCCTCAATCCACAAAAAACCATCCTCATCGATCCTCCCAAGGTCTCCCGTTTTAAACCAGCCTTCAGTATCCAAAACTGATGAAGTTTTTTCCTGATTGTTCAAATAACCTGCGAAAATATTTTGGCCACGAAAACAGAGAATCCCTCCATCCGACAAATTCGTTTCCTTACCAGAGTCGATATCTAAAGTTTTACAAGATACTCCCTTGAGCAATCTACCCACGGAACCATTTCTTTTCCCCCTACCGGGAAGATTAAAAGAAATGGCAGGAGATGCCTCGGTTAAACCATATCCTTCCAAGTAATCACAGTTCGCAACTTTTTCCCATCTTAAGCGAAATTCTTCCGGACTTTTTTCGGCTCCTGCCACAACATATTTGATGCTGGATAATTCATTATTTTTCGCTCTCTTCAAATACCCTCGAAGAAAAGTCGGGGTCCCTAAAAGGGTTTTGATTTTTTCTTTCTGAATTACTTTCAGGTTCAACTTGTGGTCAAGTGGATTGGCAGTGCACGCAAGGGGTAACCCGCGGAGAACCGAAAAAATCATACCAACAGTAAATCCAAAACTGTGGAAAAGAGGTAGATTGACCAGAACATTTGGCCTGTCATCAAACAGTTCCAAATCAAAAAGCTGTTTGCAGTTCTTAAGGATATTCTCGTGAGATAGCATAACCCCCTTGGGCATTCCCGAACTACCACTGGTGAATAAAATCGTAGCCAACTCATGCCCTCCCTTTTGTGAAATCTGATATTTTCTCACTAAACCGTAAGGAAAGAATTTTGCTTTTATGATTTCTAAAAAAATAGAAAACGGTCTTTTCGCTGAACTTAAAAGATAGTTATCGACAAGGATGATTTCTTCTGTCCAAGGAAAATCCGGAAACTTTTCTATCATCTTGGATGCAGTAAGAATTGCATTAATACCGGTGGAGTTAAGCAGGTATTTATTTATCTCCGAGCCAAGAGTGAAATTTAAATTCACTGGTATGCGGCCACTTAGAATGATTGCAATGTTGGCAACAAATCCTCCAATCCCTGGGGGAAGAATAACTCCAACTCTTTTGCCTACCTTTTTTTGGTTAAGAATTTTTATTAGGCCAAGAGATAGAGCAAGGACCACTCCCCGAGTAAAAGTTCGAGGAACTGGAAGTCCATAATCTACCAGTAAAGGACTAAATACCTGCTTTCTTAACGAATGAAAAATTTCTAGTCCTAACTGATTTCCTGAGATTTGATTCACTGCAACTGAGCATACAAGCAAAGCTTTGCCGTTGCCAAGAACGGAGAAGGAAAGCATTTTTATACCTAAATTGCTTATTACTTCTAATCAGCAAAACAGATCATATCTTTCCCCTATTTAAATTCATTCAGCACCATGAATAATCAGCATGTTCTGATATACGACACAACTTTGCGAGATGGCTCACAGGCAGAAGGCGTATCTTTCACTGTAGCTTCCAAGCTTCGGGTTGCACAAAAGCTTGACCAATTTGGGGTGGATTACATTGAGGGTGGATGGCCAGGCAGTAACCCCCGAGATATGGCTTTTTTTGAACAAGCCACTGACCTGAGTTTAAACCATGCTAAGGTTGCCGCTTTTGGTTCCACCAGGCGTGCCAAGACGGCGGTTGAGGATGATGCACAGGTAAAACTTCTCCTTGATGCCAATACCCCGGTTGTGACCATCTTTGGGAAGTCTTGGCTCCTTCATGTGACAGATGTTCTACGGACCACGCCTGAAGAAAACCTGCAAATGATTGAAGACACAGTCAGATACCTCAAGGAACAGGGAAAAGAAGTGATCTATGATGCAGAGCATTTTTTTGACGGCTACACCGACAATCCAGAGTATGCTCTTTCCACTCTTGAGGGTGCCCAGAGAGGTGGTGCAGATTTTCTCACCCTTTGTGAGACAAATGGGGGGAAACTGGTAACTCCTTTTCACCAGATCACCCAAACTGTTGTTGATCATTTTCCCGATTCCAAAATTGGGGTACACTGCCACAATGATGCCGGAGTTGGAGTAGCAGTCAGTTTAGCTGGGGTGGAAGCTGGTGCTGTAATGGTCCAGGGCACCATGAATGGTTATGGTGAACGCAATGGCAATGCGAACCTCACCACCATTATTCCCAACCTTCAATTAAAGATGGATCGATCGACCAACTGTGGTAAAAATCTTTCCAAGCTAAGGGACTTGTCCCTTTTTATCGACGACTCAACCAACTTAAGACCTGATATTCGTGCCCCTTATGTAGGAGCTGCATCCTTTGCCCACAAAGGGGGTGTGCATGCTGATGCTGCATCAAAATCAACACGGAGTTACGAACATATCGATCCGGCAACCGTGGGTAACCGCACACGCGTTTTAGTTTCAGATATGTCCGGACGGAGCAGTATCATGCTCAAAGCCAAAGAGATGGGCATGGATGTTGACGGCCGCTCTCCAGAAATGAAGTCCTTTCTTGAAGAATTAAAGTCCCTGGAGTTCAAGGGGTATGAGTTTGAATCTGCCGATGCTTCCTTTGATCTGCTGCTCCGTAGGTTTCTGCGTGGTGAGGATCTTGCCTTCGAGGTTTTGCGATACCATGTCGGTGTGGAGGGTATGATCCAGGAAGATGGAGTCACATCTGAAGCCACCGTAAAGTTACGCATTAAGGGAGAAACTCACCATGTTGTTGCTGAGGGCAACGGACCAGTCTCGGCTTTAGACCATGCTCTGAGAAAGGCATTGGTCAAAGACTTTCCTTATATTTCCCAAGTTACTTTGGTAGATTTTAAAGTTCGCATTCTTGAAAGCAATCAGGGCACTAATGCCATCACCCGCGTTCATGTGGAGTCATCTGATGGACACTCCACCTGGGGAACAGTTGGAGTGAGCGACAATGTAATCAACGCCAGTTGGGAAGCGTTGGTGGATTCTGTGACCTATAAGATTTTGCTGGAGTCTGAGTCCCAGAAATAGGTTTTTACCCTTGGGCCAATTGGTCGCCACACCGATTCTGATGTGTTGGTAAAACCAATTTCAACGGGTATACCCAGACTTGCTGCCAAATGCCCGGGGCCTGAATCGTTGCCCACAAATTTGTCCGCCCGTTTCGTCAACTGATCACAAAGACCTAAAATCGTTGGTGGTTGAATAATCGAAGTTCTTGGATCTTTACTAATCGCGGAGGATTTTATCTTACTCAACCGATCTTTATCCGCTTCCCCAAAAGAAAAAATTACATTTTTGCATCTATCCCGATCTAGCCATTGATGGGCATAGTCTATAAAATGCCCGATGGGCAAATTTTTACTCCCTCCCCCACTTCCCGGGTGAATCCATAGAGTGTTTTCACCCCCAGCCCAACAATTACCAAGTAATGGTTTTTTAAAAAAGTCCTCTGAAATTACCCACTCCATGTTTGCAGACGACTGGATGACAAAATGCTTCCCACTCAACGGTCGGGGATTGATCTGGTGAACTGCAATTGCACCTGCGTGTATCAATTCCTGGTACCATCCTGGATCCGTCCAAAAACTAACGGCAATACAACCTCTGATGTAGGGCGGTGGATTACCCGACAGTTCGTCCAAATCCTCAACATCCAACCAATCCCATTCGCTACCCAAAAGTTCTAAATAAGAAGGACGTGCATAGAGGGTAACAGGAAATTGCTCAAGATGAGCAAGTTTGAGCAGTGGTAAGGTTAAGATAAAATCACCAAGTCCCCCACCCCTCAGGAATACCATCCTTGGTTTCATTTCTTATATACGACCCAAAGTCGATAATTTTCAGGAACCTGAAGAAAGCGGATTTAACTTTTGCTCGATAAAGGAGCGAACTGCCGATGAATTCACCTGCAATGGATATTTAATTGGCGACTGGTGGAGCAAGTCTTCGAGAATCGGGGATGTAGGTCTGGTCAAACCGGCATCCTCAAAAACCTGTGGAAATTTTGCTGGATGTGCAGTCGCCAAAATTACCGCTGGATCATGGTTGGACAAATCCTTGAAAGCACAAGCTGTATGTGGATCAGCCAGATAATTGTGCTCATTCCAGATTTTTGTAATAATCTGAGGAATTTCATTATCTGTAGTCGAGGAACTTGAAAATCCAGGAATGGAGAATTTTTCAAACTCATACCTACCCGTATCCCGGAATGTCTTCATTACTTCACGCACCCGGTCAGCATTACCATCTAAAAAATAAAACAGGAGCCTTTCAAAATTGGATGCCACCTGAATATCCATCGATGGAGCGAGGCTCGGAGATACTTCCCCCAATTGATATTCCCCGGATCCGAACAATCGGTGCAATACATCATTCTGGTTAGTGGCCACCCGAAAGCCACCCATCTTGATTCCCATCCTGGTGAGCAACCAGCCAGCAAATACATTCCCAAAATTACCGGTCGGAACCACAAATGTTGTGCTTTCACGAACATCCGGACTGAGCCTAAGCCATGCGTATAAATAATAGACTGACTGTGCCAGTATTCTGGCTAAGTTAATCGAATTAACCGCTGACAAACCAATGGAGTCACGAAAGGAAAGGTCTCCAAATAATTCTTTGACCGTTCGCTGTGCATCATCAAAGGTACCTTCAATCGCGAGAGGAAAGACATTATCTGCGCCCGTGCAGGTCATCTGTCTTTCCTGCAAGGGAGAGACCTTCCCATCTGGATATAATATGAATACCTTCACCCCTTTTTTGCCGAGTAATCCCGAAATGGCAGCTGCACCGGTATCCCCGGATGTGGCCCCTAAAATACATAGATCACGGCCACTTCTTTTGATCTGTAATTCATACAAATTACCCAGCAACTGCAGGGCAAAATCTTTAAAAGCTAAAGTAGGCCCATGAAAAAGTTCCAGAACCTGCCAATGTTCATTTAATTGGACAAGGGGGGCTGTTTCAGGATGAGAAAATCCGCAATAAGCCATACGAATAGCCTCATACAGATCCTCCTCAGGCAAATCTGTGGCAAAGTGCTGAAAAAATGCATGACATAGATTTGGGTAGGAAAGCTCGGACCATTCTTCCACTTTCCCGGAAAGATCTGGAAATTTTTCGGGAAGATAAAGTCCGCCATCCGGGGCCAGCCCTTGAGCAACAGCCTCACAAAAACCAACCGGTTCTGTCCCTCCGCGCGTACTCAGGTAGCGCATTTCTAATAAATTATTTACCCAGACCGAATGCTTGATGGGCAACCCTTGTTGCCTCATCACCGTTGTCTGGTTCAACCGCGACCGAGATTTTGATCTCAGATGTACTGATCATGAGCATATTGATACCAGCTTCCGCCAAGGCGTCAAAAAATGTGGCGGCAACCCCGGAATGCGATCTCATCCCTACCCCAACCACTGAGACTTTTATGATATTTGTGCTTTTCCCAAGCTTACCTCCATTAACATCTGCAAAATGTTCTTTGAGGGCTTTTTCTGCACGAAATGCATCTTCAGTAGGCACAGTAAAGGAAAGGTTAGCCAGGCCCTGACGGCCCACATTCTGAATGATCATATCGACCACAACTCCTGCCTCCGCCATCACTTTAAATACTGCTGCGGCCGCTCCAGGCCGGTCGGGTAGTTCGGTCACACTTATGCGGACTTGGTTCTTGTCTGTGGCTACGCCGCTTACCAGCATATCCTCCAATGATTTTACTTTCTTTTTTACCATGGTTCCGGATTTTTTGGAAAAACTTGAACGGACTTCAAAAGGGATATTGTGCTTCTGAGCAAATTCGACTGCACGGGTCTGCATGACTTTCGATCCACTGCTGGCGAGCTCTAACATCTCTTCGTAATTGATCTCCTGAATTTTTCGGGCATCTGGAACAATTCGGGGATCAGCAGTGTATACTCCTTCGACATCAGTGTATATCTGACAACCCTTAGCACGTAAAGACCCAGCCAAGGCTATTGCACTAAGGTCAGAGCCACCTCGTCCAAAAGTAGTCACATCCCCGCTTTCGTTTATACCCTGAAAACCAGCAACAACTACCACATTTCCTGCTCGCAATTGTTTGCGCAAATCTCCCCCTTTGACTTCCCTGATGCGCGACTTGGCATGTAATCCCTCCGTTACAATACCAACCTGCCAACCAGTCCTCGAAATCGCCGGCACATCGATTGCATGAAGGGCCATACAAAGCAAAGCGATAGTTTCCTGCTCTCCGCAGGTCATGAGCATATCAAGCTCACGCTCGGATGGACTTTTTTGAATGGCTTTGGCCCGCTCGATTAATTGGTTGGTTACACCCGCACGGGCAGATACAACCACCAATACACCACTGCCGGAATCAAGCGTTGCTTTAACCCGTCGGGCAACCTTTTTTATCCGCTCAACATCAGCAACTGATGTTCCTCCATATTTTTGTACCACCACATTCATATTAGGACATTCCGTTGGGATCAAACATTCGGAAAAGAACCGGATCGTCCACCACCCCGGGCAATTCTTTTAATTGGGCAAGTGCCTGAGCAATTGAATGTTCATTGGTTTGATGGGTGGTAAGAATTAAACTGGCTGGTTTATCCTTCTCATGCGGAGTTTGTGAAACAGTTGCCAGGCTAATTCCCCGATCAGCCAAACACTCAGCCACTTTTGCCAATTGACCAGGCCGGTCATCCACCGCCAGCCGCAAATAAAACCGACCCTCAATCTCATCCGGCGTTGCAGGCTGGCATTGCTCCGGGGAAACATGGACCAATTTGGGTAAGGAAGAAATTCCATTCACTCCTTTGACAACATCAACAAGATCTGAAATCACAGAACTAGCGGTGGGGTCTTGGCCAGCTCCACGACCAGTGAGAACAACCGTACCCACAACCGAACCGTTCAAGCAAACGCCATTGTGCACCCCATCCGTTCGGGCAATGGTCTCCTCAATAGGGATCAAGGCGGGATGTACTGCCACGGCAACATGATCGTTGGTAAAATTTCTCCGAATCACGCCAATGAGTTTGATTCGGCAACTCAGATTTTCAGCCGCTTGCAAGTCCTCGTTCGATATACGACGGATTCCTTCCACTGTTACTTCACTTAAATTGACCCATATTCCATGAGCCAAATAAGCAAGTATAACGGCCTTGTGTGCTGCATCCACCCCATCTAGATCCAAGGCTTCATCTGCTTCCACATAGCCAAGCTGCCGGGCATCCCCGAGAACCTCTTCAAAACTTGCCCCCTCCTTTTCCATACGGGTGAGGATGTAGTTCGAAGTTCCATTGAGAATACCATAAATGAGAGGAAATTCATTCGATACCAAGCTTTCACGCAAAACCTTAATTATAGGAATGCCTCCGGCCACACTCGCTTCAAATCCATAGCCTACCCCAGCCTCCTCCGCCGCCCTGAATAACTCTTCTCCATGCTCGCAGATCAGAGCCTTGTTGGCTGTTACCACGGACTTGCCCTGGGCAAAGGCACGCAGGGTCAATAATTTGGCTTCTTCCACTCCGCCCATTAATTCGCAAACCAAATCTATATTGGGATCATCTACGATTGACGCCGAATCCGTGGTTAGCTGGTCCTTACTAATTTCCACTGGACGTTCCTTGTCCAACGAACGGACCGAGGCTCTGGATGGGATAAGCTCAACCCCTAAAATTTTTGGCCAGAAATGTGCATTTTCCTGCAGGTGTTTCCAGGTTCCCTGCCCCACCGTACCAAAACCCAAAATACCAACACGGATCTTTTTAAGAGAACTGTTTGTTTGTGTGCTCATTTTCTCAATGTTTTAAAACCTGGGCTTTTCTCTCGTCTTTTTTTCAAAACGATTTTCAGTTCCTGCCCGTAACCGTGCCAAGTTTGAACGGTGTCTCCAAATGATCCAACCCATGACGAGGAAAGCGAGAAAGGTTTTTCCCAGCCCGCCATCATCATTTAAAGAAAAAACAAGGGTACAAACTGGCAAACTCAATCCAAATGCAATGGATGCAACCGCAACATATTTGGTCAGATAGAAGGTAAGGACCCAAACAAATAATCCCACCAGTAAACAGGCAGGCATCAAACCGAGTAATCCTCCCATGGCCGTTGCCACGCCCTTGCCCCCCCGAAAACCAGAAAAGATTGGATAAGTGTGCCCGATCACTGCGGCCGGCAAACTCCATAATCCCAGGGACGCATCTCCGGAAAAGGAAAACAAGGGTAAATGAAACCACCATACAGCTAACAGTCCCTTGCAAAAATCAAGAAAGAAAACCAGGTAACCCTTCGATTTGCCAAGCGTTCGCAATACATTGGTTGCACCAGGGTTCCCACTTCCAACCGTAAAAATATCAACACCTGAGCGCTTGGCTATGATGACGGCCCATGGAATCGATCCTATCAAATAACCGATGATGAGAACGGCTATGGTTTCAATGCTTAGCATACTTAGATTAGGAACAAAGTTTTTTTTAAGAGAGTTATTTCTGACGCGATACCCTGGCTTCCTCAATATCAGGGTCAGCGACTAATTTTTCCAGTACCTCATTACTGGGCTCATTGTCCAATTCAAGAATCGTAAGAGCAGACTCCGATCCTTCAGGGCGACTCAGTGACATATTGGCAATATTTACTCCAAATTCTCCAAGAATAGTTCCCACCTTGCCGACAATTCCTGGCTTATCCAAATTGCGCACAACAAGCAAAGTATCCACTGGGCGGGCTTCGATTGCTTCCCCGTCCACCTCAACAATTCTGGGGTCTGCATTTTTACCAATGATGGTTCCTCGCACTGACTGCTCCTTGCCCTTGGTATCGATTGTACGCACCTCTATGAGCTCATTGTAATCGACAGCCGAAGACGACTTAGTGGTCTCTACCTTAATGCCCAGGGCCTTAATCTTGTATGGTGCATTGACATCATTGACTCCCTCGTCCCCAGCTATCCCTTTTAGCCATCCTTTTTGAACGGCACGGGTCAGAGGGATGGTGTCAAATTCGATCATTCCTCCCCAGTAAGTAATGTGCAGGGACTGGACGGTCTCCTGTACCGCTTGTCGGGCAAATGAGCCAAGTCGCATACATAGCTCCAAATATGGACTGAGGGTTTGTAAATCTTTGGGGTCAATTGATGGCATATTGATGGCATTGCGAATTCGCCCCCCTTCCAGTACTTCAGCTATGGCCTCGGCAATTTCTACCCCAACACTTTCCTGTGCCTCTTCGGTGGAGGCTCCCAAGTGGGGGGTGAGATTTAAATTTTCGAGACTACGGAACTCATGATCTTCAGGCAAAGGTTCTTGCTCATACACATCCAGGCCAGCCGCCGCCACTTTTCCGCTCTTTAACGCATCAACCAATGCGGATTCTTTAATAATCCCACCCCGTGCACAATTAAATACACGTACGCCATCTTTCATTTTCGCAAAAGCAGCCTCATCAACCATACCCTTGGTTTCTGGTGTCATTGGCATGTGAACGGTGATGTAATCCGCCTGGGAAAAAGCACCATCCAGATCGACTTTTTCGATTTCCAACTCCTTG
>MDSZ01078689.1_pt1 | contig 11218 bp, 7 predicted proteins | sample 811201 | NCBI WGS metagenome assembly MDSZ01 (sample SAMN05326647, study PRJNA326480) | marine metagenome | isolation source: seawater | place: Indian Ocean: North | collected 2010 | reverse complement strand
GAGGCCCGTCAGCAGCTCAGCGTTGCTCTGAGTTCAGTGGTTTAGTTCGGCTGCTGTCGATGCAGTTGCTGCAACTGTCTGCTGGCTTTGGCTAGGCAGAAGTGAATCCCGCCAAGCTCTTTGGTGGTCTCCTCAAGACGGCTCTGGGCATTGTTGTGCGCAGCTTCGATTCCGCTCAGCAGAAGTGCGATGACCTGAGTGCCTCGACGGCAACGTTCACTCACGAGCGACAACATTTCCACGACAAGATCACTGTCAAACAACATGGCCTGAAGCAGTGCCTGTCCGGGTAGTACCAGCAGTTCGGCTTGGCCATTCACAACGCGGAAATCGGCGTAGTGTTTTCCATTGGCGAAAAAACCAACTTCACCAAGCAATTCCACGGCCTCCACCTCTGCCAGTGTGTGCAATTCGTCGCCGTGATGAAAATCCACCGCGACACGTCCCTTCGTCAGTAGTAGTAATGTCTCAACAGGATCGCCTTGGCGAAACAAAACGTCTCCCTCAGATGCGATCACTGTTGCGGGACTGAGCTCCTGCTGGTGTGCAGCAAGTAAGAGCTTCAGTCGTTCTCTGAGTGCCTGCAGCTGTGGTTCATCCCCCCACACATGGCCTCACTGCGACTTCTTTCAGTGATACATCCATGCAAGCAATAACGCTCGCTCGCTTGGATTGATCATCTTGGATTTTCATCGGGCAGTCTCAGCTGTTTGCGCCACTCCATCAGCGGACGATCCCAGCCCTCTTCAAGTTTGTGTGCAATCACCAGGTCGGCATCCAGCCCCATCTGGAAACCCCTTGCCAATGCACGCAGCATCGGAGCCAGCGGCTCGTCATTTTGCAGTGCCGAGAGCATGCCTCCGAAGATCAACATGACCGCCAGAGGAGAGCGGTTCTGAGCCAGGTTGAATCCCTGAAGGCCCAGTTCACTGGCGCCGTCGATTCCAAAACCTGTCAGCACGTGCGTGATGTCGTGGGTCTCCTTGAGGCGGTGCACGATGTAATCCCGCTCATCGCCAATGGGTGATGGGTCGATCAGGGTGTTGGGAGTGATGCCCTGGCTGATCAGTTGATCGGCATAACGACGTCCGAGTGTGCCCTCTGGAAGCGTCTTGAGTGCGTTCAGGTCGATCGGTTCTGGACGCCAACCTTCGCTCACCAGTTGAGCGAAATCGCGATTTTCCAGCAAATGCCGAGTCATCTGTTCGGCGATCGGACTGTCCTTCACGCTGGCGCCGACGGCCAAGACACTGTCCAGTGAGTCCGGATTTTTCAGAAAGGTTGCCAGGCTGGCCAGCAGCTTCAGGCTTTGCAGTCGTTCTCGGAGCTTGATTTGCATGAACACTGGGCAGACACGCTCAGTTTGCGGTGTCTTCTGTGTGGAGTCACGCTCTGAAGATCGATCACAGCATCGGCTTTGTTGACTGTGATTTCTCCGGTTGGCTTTTGAAAAGTGTTGCGGCGCCTCCTGCTGAACGCAAGCCAGCGTCTGTCCCCTTTGCTATGGATGCAGAGTCTTCTCCTGGCAATGACGTTGTTTTGGTTGGAGACTCAGGTTCACTCTGACCTCGCTGTTGATGATTAGTTGCGATGATCTGCGGGCTATCGCTCTTTTCGAGAGTCTTGACGATGAACTAATCGAGAAGATCCTGGATCGACAGCGTGAACTGGTTCATGAAGCTGACCAGGTGATTGTGATGGAGCAGGACTGGGGCGAGTCCCTGTTCCTGCTTTGTGATGGCCTGGCCAAGGTGCGCACCTATACCACCGATGGTGATGAAGTCGTGATGTCGCTCTTGGGTGCAGGTGATGTGTTTGGTGAGATGGCCGTTTTCGATGGAGACTCCCGCTCTGCCGATGTGGTGGCTCTGACTAATCTGCGGCTGGTGAAGCTGCGGATTCCACCTTTTGCAGCACTGCTGAATCAGCAGGCCGGCTTTGCGCTCGCGCTCGCCAAGCTGGAGGCCAACCGCTTGCGTGACCTCAACCGCCGTTTTGCTCTTCAGACAGCGGATGCCACCACCAGGCTTCTTGGTGCCCTTTCCTATCTTGCTCGCAAGAGCTCAGTCGAAGACGACCTACAGGCTCCGATACCGCCACTCGCCCAGCAGGAAATCGCTTTGATTGCTGGTCTTGCCAGGGAAACGGCCTCACGCACTCTGAGTAAGTTGCGTCAACGCGGCACAGTGAATGAGAACAACGGGCGCCTTTCTCTGGTTGACCTGAAACCGTTGGAGAAGCGTGGTCTGATTGATTAAAACGGCTGTGCTGCATCGTTAAAAGCGATATTGCAACTGTCCATAGGCACCGCTGCCAAGCAGCCAGTTGTTCCACACACCGATGTTGTCGTTGTCGTGGAACTGATCAGTCCAGCCCAGTTCCAGCGACCAATGACGTCCATGTAGCCAGCGCAACAGGAGGCCCCCGGTGCCAATGGTGTCGTGGAAGTTCACCATGTTGCGTGTCGTCTGCACCCCCCCCAGGCCAAAGAAGGGCACCAGTTGGAGAGTGTTGTTCTGTTGTTGCCAGAACGACCAATTGAATTCAGCTGTGCTCAGCCAGCCGGTGTCTCCACTGATCAGGGTTCCTGGCAGACCTTTCAGCCCCACATCGCTTCCAAGTGAGAAACCCATGTCGTTGGTGAGTTCGTTGAAAGCCACTTGACCTGCAGCACGCAGATTGAGTCGCACGGCGGACGCCATTCGCCAGCCCATGGTGGCGATGCCACCCAGAGCTCGGGATTGGTCGGGATCGATGCCGAAAAAGGAGAGATTCTTCAGATCTTCCTCGCTGGTCAATGAGGCGATGCCTTGCAGCCAGTACATCTGCCCTGACCATTCGAGGTTGTCAGTGCTGCCCGCATGTCCGAGGCCGATCCGCAGATATCCGGTGCTCATCGCCCCATCGAGTCCACCTCCGAGGATTAGTGGAATGGATCGACCATCCAGGTAGCTGTCGCTGCGGTTGGCGCTCAAGCCAGCCTGCGCATACCAGAGCTGTCGATCCGAATCCTTGAGTGTCCACTGCAGTTGTGTCAGTCCTTGGTACTGACGAAAGCTGAGGCCGTGAGCCGGACCTCTGGCTTCAACCAGATTGCGGCGACTGGCTCCAAAGGATCCGGTGATGTTCACCGAATCGCCCAGAGGCAGGGTGTAGCTGATGGAGCCGAGTGTGGCGCCCAGTTCTGGATCGCCGTCAGCGTTGAGTTCACCGTAGATCTGGAGCAGGTCGTTCTCGATCAGTGCTTTCGGTTTCTGCAGCACAGCGACTGTTCGCCACTCCCCGCTGCCCGCATTGCCATCGTTGCGAACACTCAGATCACCTCTCCAGGGGTGGCTGGCGGCGGTGGCGCCGGTCACGGTCAGAGTCAGGACGGCTTGAGTTGGGTCACTGCCGAGTTTTCCCAGGCTCCCTGAGATGCTGTCCACCAACGATTGCTGTTTGAGTTGCTGCAGCTGTTGCTGAAGATCGGGTAAGCGAAGGATCTGGCCTACAAGGTTGGCGAGGCGCTGGCGAACCTCCTGTTCGAGACGCTGATCGTCGCTGTTGATGTTGAGCTCCACCAGACGGCCCATCACGACAGTGAGGTGGCCAGGCGCAGGCTCGTTGTCGATGAAGACCCGCGAATTCACGAAGCCGTCCTGCTGCAGTTGTCCGCTCAGGACTTCTGCGCAGCGTTTGAGCCGGGTTTGTGTATTGCTGTCTGCTTGGCAACGGTTCAGCAGCTGCCTGAGTTCAGTCCGGCTGTAAGGCGTTGTTCCCTGGATCTCAAGTGAGGAATGGACGTCTTCTGCTGAATCTGGTTTGGATTGCAACGGTCCGGGATCTGAAAAGGCGTCGCCGTTCGGCGCAAGCTGTTGGTCGTCGACGTTCGGCTGACTCTTGGAAGCATCTTGTTCAAGTTGCTGAACCGGTGCAGGTTCGGGCAGGCGAACGGGACCTGGTTGCAGGGGGGGAGACACCAGTTGCGCCAGCAGAAGCAGCATTGATCTGGCAACTGAGCGGCCGAGCGAACTTTAAAGTTGAACAAACAAAAGCGGCCTAAGCTCGCAAAGACAGCAAATTCGTTGCAGGTATTCCCTGGAGGCAGCACGTGATGCGACGACTGGTGCTGTTTCCTCTGTTGGCTTTGCTCAGCGTCTCCTCTGTACAGGCAGATGTCGCCACTCGATCAGAGGATGGCCTGGGAACTCTGGTCAACGGTTCATCCAACGGCCGCTGCAATGTTGGTGTTTGCCGGATCGATGGTGGAACCGACAGCGGAACCAGCCGCTTTCATCGCCTCAGCGAATTCGATACCCGTGGGGCAATTCAGGGTGTCTCCATTAACAGCGACGGTGTTCGCAATCTGGTTCTTGGAGTGACAGCTCCAAACGGCAGCTTCATCAACAAAAACGTTTCACTGACTTCTCCATCGCATCTGTTTTTGCTTTCTCCGGGTGGCATTCAACTGATGCCTGGTGCCTCTTTTCAGCAGATTCCCCGGCTGACGCTGAGCACAGCCGCACAACTCCGCTTTTCCGGCGGTGTGTTTGATGTGTTTAAGACCCCGCACCATGCAATTTCAGCGTTGGCTGGTGAACCATTGCCTGGTGCTCAGGGCTTGCTCCCCGGGGCAGTGGGGGAGAAGCGTCCCTGGATTCGAATGGAGGGCATCTCCATTGATGTTGATGAGGCCCTGCTTGTCGATGCTCCTGGCGGGCGCATTGATATGGATCAAAGTCGTCTTTCAGTGAGTAACCCTGCTGGGGATGGAGGCACTCTCACCTTGGCTGCAGATCTGATTCGTGCTGGGGAGGGGTCCGAATTGCTGGCGACTGGTTCCGCAGACGGGGGTGTTGTTCAGGTTGGTGGTAGTTGGCAGAACACGGATCCAGATGTGCGCCAGGCAACTCAGACATGGATGCAGCGTGGCTCTGTTGTTGATGCTTCTTCGACAGGTCACGGCTCCGGTGGAACGGTTGTGATCTGGAGTGATCTCGGCAATCCCTCTGGAGGAACAGTGGCGGAGGGGTCCTTGCTGGCACGAGGTGGACCCGCCAGTGGAGATGGTGGGCGGATTGAAACGTCAGGGTCTTTGGTGTTGGCCAGGCCGGAACGCCTTGATGTGTCGGCGGCGAAGGGCCTGGGTGGGGAATGGTTGCTGGATCCCTATGACATCACGATTGCTTCTGGTGCTGTGGCGGGAGATATCAATCCAGTCGGCGGTAGTACGCAATTGTTTGAATCCAGCGCTGTAAGTTCGCGCGTGAATGTCAACGACATCTCGGCTCAGATTTCTGGGGTCAGTGGCGTGGATGTGCGAATTGCCACGGGACCAGGCGGCTCAGGAGGTGGCAACATCACCTGGCAAGCCGGAGCCCCGCTCGACTACTCCGGATCGACGGCCACGCTGACCCTCGATGCCCACGGTTACATCACACTTAATTCCAACATCACTACCGGTACGGGTGGGCTGACACTCGATGCTGGGGCAGGGTATGTAGAGGCTGCACCAGGAGTCGGCCTGACTCTCAATGGGCCATTAAGTGTGTCGACAGGGGACACCACCATTGGCACCGCAGGTTTCGCCTCTCCAGAGCTGGCTGCCACGCTCATAGGCACTGGTCCGTTGACGAAAACTGGCAACGGACGGTTGATCCTTTCGGGGAACAACGGCACCTGGAGGGGTGATGTTGATGTTCAAGGGGGCATGCTCAGGGTGAGTGGTGTCAATGCGTTAGGCACCACGACGGTCAACAAGATTCAATCCGGCGCCACCCTTGAAATTGATGGCGGCATAAGCCTCGCGGAGAACATCGAATTATTTGGTGGTGGCTTGCTCCGCAACTGGTCGGGAGACAACACACTCACCCTTCCTTTGCTGCTTCAGGGCAGCTCAACTATTGATGTGCGGCAAGACAGTCTGACTCTCAATCCAAGTGCTGGTAATGCAGTTTCCGTGGATGCCGCTGCTGGTGCTTACAACTCAGATCTCGCGCTTTCGGGTGCTGGTGAACTTGTCTTTCAGGGGTCGCTGAACCTCAGGGATGGTCAGCCAGCGGCCACCTACGGCGATTTTCAACAGACTGGAAATGGTATTGCCCGCTTCACGAACTCCATTCTTGCGGAGAGGGTTGAGTCCACAGGTGGCGGGACCATCTGGATGGATCAGTCGGCTGGATCAACTCTGTTGACCCCTCCGGGATCTTCAATGTTTTTGGATAACGGTTCGATTTTGCGCCGAGACAGCACTGAAACGGTTACAAACGGCACCCTTGTACTGGGAGCTGGGGGTGGTGGGATCAGTGTCGGGACTGGCTCCACGCTGGTCTGGAATTCCCCCATAAGTGGCACGGGCGCGTTCACTAAAGCCGGAGATGGAACGCTTCGCTTCCCCGCTTCGGCGGCCATCAGCTACACCGGTGCTACAAGCGTCACCGGAGGCTCCTTGGAGGTGTTTTCCGCTTTGCCGACTACCGCTACTTGCAGTGGTACCGGGACGTCGAGCCTCTGCACTTCCGCTCCTAGTGGTGGCGGTGGCACAGCACCCGCATCCGCACCCAATCCCGAACCGGAACCGGAACCAGAGCCCGAACCGGAACCAGAACCCGAGCCAGAGCCCGAACCCGAGCCAGAGCCCGAACCGCAACCCGAACAAGTGGAAAACCCAGAAAAGCCTCAGTCAGAGGAGGTCACGGTCGCTGATGAGCTGCTAGACGAAGTGGAGGATGTTCCTGTTGTTCCACCAACGAATCAGACAACAAGTCTGTCCTCTGATTCGGCGACTTTCTCCACCGATGCGGTGACTTCAGTGGCGGCGCAGCCGCAAAGTTCTGATGCTGGTCTGCAGGTTGATCTTGCTGGTGGCAGCGATTCATCGACGAATGCGAGCGATTCATCGACGAATGCGAGCGATTCATCGACGAGTACGAGCGATTCATCGACGGGTACGAGTGATTCATCGACGAATGCAACACCTGTCACAGCTCAGCCAACGGCGATGGCTGGGGCCACTCAGACCATTGCTCCTGAGCAGGCTGTCGCCCAGTTGCAACAGTCTGATCAGGCTGCTACCAGCCGTGTGGCGGCTGGGCTGGGCTTGGACCAGCTTCCCCAAAACGCTCTTCCCTCCACACCCACTGTTGAGGCTTTGCAGGGTGTGCTCGGCCAGGTTGATCGTCAAGGTTTGGGCACAAGTCCTGCGGTGCTTCAGGTGCGTTTCACGCAGCTGCGGTTGGGGGCTTCTGATGCTGCATCCAGGGAGCTTTCTTCACTTGTTCCACAGGAACTGGATCAAGTCTCTGGCTCAGACAGCACTGATCGGTACCTCCATCGAGCCTTTTCAACTCAACAGTTGTTGAAGCGTTCGAGCGATCAGCGCTACGCCCTTCTCCAAGGAGCTGTAAACGGCAACTCTCGCCTTGAACGACCCGGTCGATGGATTTCGGATCAGACGGTCGATGCTGAGGGTGCCGATGGTTTCCTTGACTTAACTCTGGTCGGTGCGGATGCGCCTGTCGAGGCTCGACGCATCCCAATCAATCGTGGTCGATTTTCTGACTTGCTCAAGGTTCTGTACCGCCAGCTGTCACGTCAGGAGCCCTTGGTAGAAGACGACCCTGCCTCTCCATCACGTCAGCTTCACGCCCTTTTGGTTGCTCCACTTTTGGAGTCTCTGCAAAGCCAGGATGTGGAGACTCTGCTGATTGCTGCTGATCAGGGCCTGCAGGCGGTGCCTTTCGCAGCCCTCAGCGATGGTCAGGCTTTCTTTGGCGACCGCTATGCCTTTGGCCTTACTCCATCGCTGGCTCTCACACCGTTGTCTCCAGCCCCTGCCAGACCCCAGGGACAACTACTGGCCCTGGGAGCTTCGCGGTTCGACGGTTTGGCTCCTTTGCCTCTGGTGCCTCAGGAGTTGGAGCAGATTGATGCAACCACTCAAGCCGACCTTCACCTCAACGGTGAGTTCTCCCCAGACACTCTGCTCAAGGGAGCCGCCGATCCGCGTTACTCACGCGTGCACATTGCTACCCATGCTGATTTCAGCCCAGGCGGTCCGGCACGCTCTGTGCTCCATACCGGTACGGGCCCGATGTCGATGGCGAAGTTTGCTGAATTGAGGCGTCAGCGTTCCGACGTGCCTCTGGATCTGGTGGTCCTCAGTGCCTGCCGCACCCTCATCGGTGATAAGGACAGTGAGCTCGGCTTCGCAGGCTTAGCACTGCAGGCAGGAGCTCGTAGTGCCATTGGCACCCTCTGGTATGTCGATGACGTGGTTGCGTCTGCTTTCTTTGTGCAGTTCTACCGTTTCCTTGATCAGGGGGTGCCCAAAGCTGAAGCCTTGATGCGCACGCGCCAGGTGTTTTCGTCAGGGGGGATTCGTCTGGTGGGAGATCAGGTGCTGGGAGACGGTGGTGACCCCCTGCTGAATGCACTCAGCCCGGCCCAACGCAGGAGAATTCAGGCTGGTGTGCAGAATCCCTTTTTCTGGGCTGGCATGGAGTTGGTGGGTTCGCCCTGGTGAACTTTGTGCGCTGTTGAGGGACTGTGACTCAGATCACAGCAAGTTGTGACCGTGATCAAGTTCTTTTGGTGTTGCATTAGACAGGCTGGAGCTATTCAGCTCTCGGGACAGTCGCACGAAATTTGATGGCACACTCACTCACCTCCACTGTTCTGGCGTCATCGCTGTTTCGAATCTTGTGCGTGGCGTTTTGGCTGCCACCAGCCGTGTTTGCAGCTCCGCGTGATTCCTTCCCCGGGCGTCGCGTCGGTGGAGGCACCCGGGGTGAGTGTGCGGCTCGGCCAATAGTGCATTTGGTGCCTTCATCCAGTGTTTTTGCACCGGGAGATCCCTCTGTGATTGCTCTCCTGGAAGGCCCATCTTCCAATCCTCAGCCACTTGAAATTGTCCTGAGGGTTGCGTCAGATGGTGGTATTGCTTCTGCTTCTGCTGCTCCGGTCTTGCAGCGGGCATTGCCTGGAGCAAACAATCGTTTGGTTTTGCTGAGCCTCCCCTCAACCCAAAAGACCTTGCGCTGGGAGTCGTCTTACCTCTGCGGGGAGGGAGGAGGTGGTGATGAATTCGGTTTTATTACTGCTTCAGCTCCGCCGGCACTCAGTTTGCTTGTGCCGGGGGGTGGTGATCGTGATGATCGGAATCTGCAGCAAGTGCTCGCCAATCTTCAGGAATCCTGCGGTGGCACCGTAGCTTTGCATCCGCTCAAGACCGCATTCCAGCTCGATGATGACGTCATCGATGACTCCTGGCCGAAGCAAGTCACGGTGCAGTGCGACTGAGTTCAATCACCTCTATGGGCTCCAAACGACCCTTGACACGGATCGTTCCCCATGACTGGCTGCTCACATCAGCTGGCAATGTGTCCAGAAGGCACTGGGTTTCTCCAGATAACAAGATCCTCACCATGCCGTCGTGGCGTTGTGTCTCCAGCCCTTCCAGGCGAGACGCGCAGTTCACGGTGTCGCCGATCACGGCGTATTCCAAGCGCTTGCTGCTGCCGAGAGATCCTGTGAGAACCAGTCCTGAATGGATCCCGATCCGCATGCGCAACGGTGGCTGCCCTTCCACAACCAGTTGTTCATTGAGTCTTGTGATCTGTTCCTGAATTGCCAGAGCAGCCTCCACTGCATGGCCTGCATCCACTATCGGACCCTTGGAGACCGGTGCACCGAAGACCGCCATCATGCCGTCACCGGTGAATTTATTGACGATGCCACCGCGACTGGTGACTGCATCAACGCCGATGCTTATGCCACGGTTCAGCCACTGCATCAAGGCAGAAGGTGTCAGCTGCTCGCTCACACTCGTGAAGCTGCAGATGTCGCTGAACAGCACAGTGACCTGCTGTTCCCTGCCCGTGAAACGACCGTCTTTGATTAGTTCTTCCCGTTGATCCCAGAGTGTCTTTGCAACGGCTGGGGAGCTGGTCTGACCCAGCAGACGACGCATGTCCTGCTGGTGACGTTGACTCTGAATTCCTCGCCTCAGAATGCCGCTACCGCTGATCAGCATCAGGCCGGAGAGGGGCATGGTCAGGCCAATCCAGAATCCGTTCAACGTCAGCCCAAAAACCGAGCCAGTGAGGAGGATGACTGCCCCCGAGAGCAGCGCCAGGCTTCGGCGGATTCTTGCCGGGCGTTCGGCGATCACTCCGCCGACGAGCATCATGACCAGTAACAGCAGCGTGCGTTGCCAACCCTGAGCGGTGACGATTTCAGGAGAACGGCTCTGCAGCAGTTGCTGTAGGGCTTCCAGGCGTTGGGCATGTAGTTCCACCCCAGCCACAGCAAAGAATTGGGAGCTGCTGATAAAGCGGCTGTGGGGAATTTCAAATAGATCACGCAGGGTGGGAGCCACGCTGCCGATCAGGACCACACGGTCGCGGATCATTGCCTCCGGTACCTCGCCTTCGAGCACATCGGCCAAGTCCAGAACCGGATAACGCCCGGCGGGATAGACCGGAAGCATGGCCTGGTAGCCGGCGGCATCGAGGCTTTGGTAGCCGCCTGATTGCTCCCTCAGCCAGTGATGCTTCTTCAGCTGCTCGAGCTGTTTATCGAGGTCTCGGGTCTGACTGGCGGTTTCCAACAGGCGCAGCGGCAGTGATCGCACAGCGTCCGGTTGCCCACTCACATGAACGAGATCACGCCTCACAACACGGTCGGCATCCATGACCAGGTCATTGAAGGCCTGTTGCCGGGCAGGTGCTCCAGGGATCGCTGCGATCCCATCGACTTCATTGCGAATTGAAATCAGCCGTGGATTGCGTTGAATCTCCTCCCGAAGGCAGGCCTTGGGCTGGTCGCGGTACAGGTCAAGGCCGATGGCACTGGCTCCGAGGGCATCGATCTGTTTCAGCGCTCCGCAGAGCAGGTTGTCGTCGAGTGGCCAGCCGTAGCGCTTGATGTCGTCTTCGCTAATGCCGACCACCGTGATCGGCCAGGTGAGGTCTTCGGCCCGGCCATCATCGCTTCGGTTGCGCAGGTTGATCGCCAGGTCATAGACGAGCAGGTTGGCGGTTTCTACCAGGGGGGATGACTGAAGGCCAACCAGCAGCCCTGCAGCTGCGGCATAAGGCAGGGTCTGTCCAATCAGGCGCTGCCACTTCATTGGGCTTGATTGGACAGACTGAAGAGTCTCTGCATGCGTGCGATCAGTGCGAGGCGTCGGGATTCAGCACGTTGCTCCTGATTGGCTTTGAGCTGCTGTCGCCTT
>MDSZ01047414.1_pt1 | contig 11218 bp, 2 predicted proteins | sample 811201 | NCBI WGS metagenome assembly MDSZ01 (sample SAMN05326647, study PRJNA326480) | marine metagenome | isolation source: seawater | place: Indian Ocean: North | collected 2010 | reverse complement strand
TAGGACCTCTGCCATCAATCGTTTCTACATTGCAACCAAATTGTTTTAGGGCATGAATTATATTGTGAGAGAACGAATCGAGATTATCAATAAATGCAATATTGTAATTGTAATTTTGCCTTGGGGCCCATTCTTTTTGTTCTAAATACAATGGATATATGCCTAATTTGCCTTTTGGGAGCATTGTAATTTCAGGCGGTAGCCACCCACAAGCTCGTCTGAGTGCTGCTGCCTTCCAAATGGCTTCTGCAACTTCAGCTTCGGGTATACTTTCAATTGTAATCCCGCCTCCTGCCATTACAACTCCTCTCCATTTATCTGAAACCTTTCTTGCTTCCAAGGTTCGAATCATAATATTCCATGTTCCTTCTCCAGTATGTACGTCAATCCATCCCATTGATCCAGTCCAAAAAGAACGAGGTTTCCCTTCCAATTCATCTATTGCTGCACATACTACTGTCTTTGGACAACCAGTAATACTGCCTCCTGGAAATAGTGCTTGTATTGCATCCAATCCATCTTTATCCTCAGATAAAGTTCCAGTAACCTGACTAACCAAGTGCTGTACGTTTGCATAGGCTTCTACATTAAACCGAGTTTGTTTTACACTCCCTGGTTTACAAACAATACTCAACTCATTCCTCTCAAGGTCAACTAGCATTCTGTGTTCAGCACGTTCTTTTTTGTCATGAACTAAATCCCTTCTGAGTAAACTTTCTTGATCGTTTCCTACACCACGTGGGCGTGTACCTTTTATTGGAGCGGTCATAACAGTATTATCTTTGGTTTCTAGTAGTATTTCTGGCGAGGATGAAACAAGAGCTATACCTAAATCAATTGCTTCAATATAACCGCTAAAGGGAGCAGGATTTGAAATCGCTAATCTGTTGAATATTGTTGCTGGATTTTCTTCTAAAGGACCTGTCCAAGTTCTTCCGAAATTCAATTGATATAACTCTCCAGATGTAATAGATTTTTTTACAAGATTTATTGCATCTGCATGTTGATTATCTGTGTGGGAGGTAGTTTCTCCTTCAACCCTTATTGGTTCTGGCGGTTTTGGAATTACTACCTCTCCTTCTTCCCATTTATCAACAAGCCATAAAATTGCAAGAATCTCCCCTTCTATAGGCGGATTCTGTAGCGCTATCGGTTGTGTCCACTGAACTAAATCATATGCCAATGCACCTGCCCAAATAGAATCCTTTGGAGTATGTGGAATTAATATTCGAAATAATTCATCAATGCTTTTTGCATTTAATAAATGACTAGTTTCCCAAATTCCGCCTTCCTTTTTTTGTAATACAGCATGTATTGGGATGGAATTTTTTGATAATTTGGTCTCTCCATTTAGCGGAGAGTGTTTTTCATTTGATTCCATATTTGGTTGAGTTACAATTACTCTTTTCTTCATATCTTTACAAAACATACTTCGCTTAGCAAGATGACTCTTTGGCCCCCCAGATAGGAACAAAATACGATCAGTATTTTGTGAATCTAGTAGACGATCAATCACTTCCAATCACTTCCCAAGGCGTTAATACAAACTTGTTGCAAATTATTGGTTCCATCTCCGATATCCACATCATCTAGTACAGTCAATCTTGCTGCACCCATCCCGGTTCCAAGCAAAACTATTTCTTTAGCTCTAGCAACAATTCTTTCATTTAATCTACCTTCACTAATAATAAATCCTGCATTTTTTATTGCAGATTTACAAACTGCGAATGTAACTGAGTCAACCCCTCCAAGATTTGAATCACTTATCCAAACAATTCCATCTTCATCTAGCACAAGTGGCATTACGCGATCCCCATCAATTATACAATGTTCATGAACTAATAATCCTACATCTGCTCCACATGCCAAAACTCTAGAAGTAATATCTCGATATGGCCCCCAGTCTCCATGCTTTGTTCCATTTATCTTTCTAGTCCACCTAGGTGCAGGTAAAGTGATGCCTTCAGCCTCCATGTGAATTTCTTGATAGAATGGAGTGGTATTGAATTCGACACCATTCTCATTGACTTGAATTCTAATCAAACCTTCTAAACCTGGTGGTATTTCGAATTCAGAGATATTTATTCCTAAAATCTCTGCATGTTTTGATAGCCTTTCCAAGTGTAAATCGAGATGAAATAGGACGCCATTTCTTGCTCTTACGGTTGTGAAAACCGCACTCTTAGGTCCTTCCATCATTTAATCACAACAAGTCATCCAAGAAGGATGTGTCTATTCCTGAATTTTGTTGCTGAGTAGGTTGTTGCCATCTTTGAGATTGGTTTTGGCTTACTTGTTGAGGTTCTTCAATTCTCTTTGCAGCAGCATAAATATCTTGTTGAACTTGAGGTTTTATTGCTTCAGGAGGAGGAACAGCCGGCGCTGAGAAGCCACCAAATGGACCAACATCATCCCAACCTTCTCGCGCTTGGATTCCCCATGTTGCTTCTTGTAAGTCATATTCTCTATTACCTCTTGAGCTTCTTCTTCCACCTCTGTTACGAACAACGGCTACAAGTAAAATTAATGCAACAAGCGCCAATCCAGCAATTAACATATTGTCTGTAGTTAGTAATTCACCCAAATTAGTAGTATCTGAATCCTTATCATCAACAGGAGCTTCAATATCGTCATTATCTGGTTTTATCTCAAATGAGTCAATTAATTTCCTATACGAATTTCCATCTGAAGCAGAGACCCCAATCCACCACGTTGTTTGATTATCTAAAAGATCAAAGTTATCTGAGGAAATGAGTATTGAATTGGAAGCAGTAACTTCTCCAACCTCTGTTGCATCATCAGTATCTGAAAATTCAGAATCTGAAATGAATACTATGTATGATCTAACATTTGGATCATTTGAATGATCCCAATTAACTAGCAGTCGGTTTCCAATCCATTCAGATTCAATATTTTCTATATCTGGTAAGGCAGCTCCAGGATCCTTAACTCCATCATCTATTGCTAATGTAGTGGCGACTAATAGGGAATCAGTTAGAGAGTTGCCAGAGGAATCAACCGGTACTACAGCAGCAGTAACAGCGAGATTGGGAATTACCAATACATCATTAGCCAATACATCTATTGTAATTGGTAAATCGGGATTTCTTTCTACTACCATTATTGGATAGCTAGGCCCATTTCCTCCTCTTCCAACGGATGTGAAAGAGAAAGATGCAGCATATATCTCATAATATTCTACATCACTTTCATCAGATAACTCAAATTCTAAGATTACAGCAGTACCATCATCATTTGGTCTATCTGCCAAATAAATATCTTCAAGGCGAGGAGGTGGAATATTATCTTCTAAATTATTAATTGGAATGACATCATCAGTTAACAAATTATCAAGATAAACATTTCCTTTTATGTCATGAACTGTTACTGCGACATATAATTTTACATTAGGCTTTATTTGCGCAGGTGTGCCGCTCAGCAAGTCACTTCCACCATATAGCGCTGTATTGATTTGAATTTCGATTGGTGACTTTTCTTCATCTATCCATTGTTTATTCATGACAATACATCCACACCGTCCAGGGTCATTTCCAACTTCAGCCCAGAACTCTGTCAAATCAGTTACCGGATATTCTGCCGTCCAAACTACATAATAATCGAAATCATCTACTTCAGATGGGGTCCATGAAACATCGATTGCAGTCCCATCGTCATCAGGATGATCCCAAGCTTCAAGTGCAGAAATTCTATCAGGAATTCCTCCACCATTTATGTTATTAACAAATGGAGTAACTTCTAGAATAGTTACATCACCTGTATCTCCATTTAGCCATTTGTCAAATGCAACAGCGCCAATGAAGTAAGGAGTCCCATCAATTAGAGGGAATTCTCCAATTGAATCTACAATAGTCATATTGGTATCACAATCTGTTACTACCTTGGCTTCAGAAAACCCATCGACACTAGAGGGCATGAAATTTCCAAAGTCTCCATCTCCAACTGGCCGCATATAGATTGTAATGAATGCGCAATCACTTGCAAGAGGCTCATTCCATCCGATTTGCACACGTCCACCATCATCTTGTGGAACATCTTCAGCCCAAACACCAGTTAATTTTGGAGGAGGTACGCCATCATCAACGCCCCCAGTTGGAACCACAGGACCAATTATTGTGGCATTGATTATGTCTTCTTGCCCACTTCGATCAACACAAGTAAATGCTAACCAATATGGCTTTCCGGCTTCAAGGGAAATAGTACTAACATTACCTATTTCAGGCATAATCTCAGTATGGATTTGAAGTCCTAAAGCATCAGTTATTTCGGAAGTCGATGCATAAATTCTCGTACTTGCAAGGTCTAGTGCTGTGCATCTAGCCCATTCAATGAATAAATCACCATCAAGGGCAACAAAATCATCACCAGATTCTCCTCTTGCCCATTCTGGAGGCATTGGGACTTCATCAGTAGGAATTGCAGGGCCAAATGGAGCTGAAGGGGTTCCAAATCGACCATCATTATACTCAACAACAACAACCGCCCAATATGCAACGCCATCTTGTAATGGCTGCCTTCCAATGCTAGTAATTTCAGTTTGTAATCTGCTATGGATACTTACTGAAGCATCAGGAGCATTTGGTTGTAAATCAGCAACAGTTGGCGGACTTGACCATGGCCCCTCATTAAGATAAACAAGATATCTTGCAAAATCATCATCATGAACTAAAGTCCAATTTGCGAGTAATGCATTTCCTCCATCGTCAGGTCTATCCCAAAGTGAAATACCTTGAATTGGTGTTTCAGTTCTTATCCAATCATAAGCAATTTTTATCCACATTGATCCATTTGATGGGGATTGTAACCTTAAGTCAACAAATCTTGTTCCATTTATCAATTTACCATTATCAATAGCATATTGCATATTGGTAATCAAGTTCGGGTCTTCTGAAATATTTAGTGTGGAATTCCATTTCATATCTACCATCTTGACCCAAGTTGCAGCACCTGCAACTGGTGAAGATAGAGTTAGTGGAACTGTTTGCATAGCAATATTGTGGGGTCCAGAAACCCCATCATCTGATAGAGTTACAGGATTTGATGAATTTACAAGAGCAAAACTCATTCCAGGATGTGTATAGTTAGTTACATCAGTAAATGATAACTCTAGTCCTATCGAGAGAGGATCAGCTCTTCGCAAATACCCTTCAGGGACCTCATCACCACTATTGATATCCCATCCTTTTAATCCATCACTGGTTGAAATCCATACGTAAGAATTTGTTACAACACTGCCACCAGTAGCCTCCTGTGCAGAAAATCGAGCAACGATAGAATTACTATTCGGAGTTGCCCCTACAACTGTAGCACCATCATTTCCAATAGCAATCAGATGAGTACCATCTGATCTCATATTTGTGACCGGCCAATCTTGCATTGTAAACACATTAACTCCAGTATTAAATTGTCTAGAAGAACTAACCCAATGCACTAGTGGACCAATATTTGTTGCAATATGCACCCCCCATATGTCAGAAGTAACAGCAGTAATCGAATTTGATGGTAACTGATCAAATTGATGTTGTGTTATTACAGTCTTATTGACGGCATTAAATTGAGTAACTCCTGGTCTGTCAGTCCCTTTTCCATCATGTGAAATAAACAAACTGGTTTCAGTATTTCCAGTTATTGGATTAACAACATCTTTTCCAACTAATTGCCAAGAAGAAGTCCCCATAAAGCCATACGATGGCGCAGGAGTGAATGATGTAACTGAATTAATTGCAGTTTCATAAATAGCTATGCCATTTGGTGTTGCAAACCAAATATCATTATTGTATTCGATAACATCTTCAACATAAGAGGCAGGCAAGCCATCTAATGCAGTCCAAGCGGTTTCCCATGAATTGTCAGTACCATTCCATCTTCCAACGCCATTGGCAGTTGCGATATACACAATTTCCGAACTCTGTCCAGTAACAGTAAGGAATCCATTCACATTGTTTGATGGTAATCCTGCAAGTAATCTTCCTGCAGTATATGTTCCTTGTGTTGTATTGAATATCTGTATACCTGCTGATGACGTTCCAGTTCCTTGTAATCCAATATACAAATCATCACCAACACGCTTGATACCATCTTGGAAATTATGTAACCCTTGGGGCTGAGGTATTAGGTTACCTGTAATAGTATCTAATTTGACCAGTCCTCGATTGTTACTAGACAAGTAAAGATCAGTTCCTACTAACTCGATATCTGTAACTACAGCGTTAGCAGGAATAGTCCATCCTCTTTGCCATTCTACAGAACCATTTGATAATTTAAGACCTTGCAATAGACCGGAACCTGTATTTTGCCATGAAGCTGATGCTACCCACAAGTGAGTTTGATTTCCAGCCATTGATGTAATTTGACCACTTACTAAGTTAGGAAGTGAATGGATTGTATTTATCCCAAGTTGGTTAATTGTGTCTACATGTGAATAACCGGACGTTCCTCCCGCTTGGCCAATCACCCATTCTGTTCCAATCCAATCAACGGATGAGATTGGTGAACCTGTGGAAACAATACTTGCTTGTCCCACAGTTGCACCGTTGGCAGATAATATTGCTAAACCTCCACCAATTATGTTGTCACCTTCGTCGCCAATGTCATATCCAATTACTAATTTCCCGGCAGCATATTCCATTGCTCCCCACCAAACAGGGTCCGTAGGGATATTATTACTGGAGGCTGTCAGAGAAGAGAGCCATTGATTTGTATTGTAATTATATCTAGAAATAGGCTCATTATCATCATAATATCCTACATATAGGATTTTACTATTCTCATCACAAGCAACTGCAGATGCACTCCCATCATCTAATCTCTGAACTGTAAAACTAGATTCTACAATTCCATTGTTTAGATCAAATCTCGCAACGCCTCCATTGTTTGCAGTAATTGCAACATGTAAGAGACCATTACACATTGTCATTCCAAAAGGATATCCATTGGGAATACCATTACTTCCTGTGGCATAGTTAATCCAATTGCCTCCGCTATCTAAATGAGAGATATCGCCTCTAATTCCGGACCACCCTTGATTGACTGCAGTCCCTACTACCAAGTCAGTTCCATTAGTCCATAACTCGTATACAGTGTCTTCAGCTGCAGAAGGTAATCCTGAACCAGGAGTCCATGTTGAAAGCCATTGGAAAGTTGTCTCATCAAATCTTGCAACACCATCAGTAGTTGCAAATAGGATTTCACCATCAAATTCAACAATTTCTCGGATAGGGAAATCTAGGTTTGACCATTCACCTGCTAGTGAACCATTTGGCGAAAATACCTGTAATTTCGAATTGCCCCATGAAATCCATGTATGGTCAGTAGAAGAGATAAATGATGTAACTCTGTCTACTGAGCCACCAGGTAGCAATTCAGTTACCCACGAATCGCTTGTTAAATTGTATAGTGCTATTCCGCCACTGCCTTGTGTTTGCCACCATTGGCCACTAGCAACTGAAACATGTAGTATGTCTCCGATAATTTCCAAACCATATACATCTCCTCCATTTTCACTTAACTGCTGGCCCGCATCCAAAGGACTTTTTGAAGTGAAATTTACAATATCAATCCGATAAACACTGTCTGAATTATATTGTTGATGATAATACAGTGTATCGCCATAGATTACCATGTCATAAGGATCTGCATTTCCAGAATAAAGGCTATTGCTTTTTTCAATGTCATATACTTCATTTCCAGTTGTCACGTTAATCAATTGGAAGCCATCTCCTCCTCCAATCCATATGTGGTCATTGCGTATATCAGCAACAATTCCAGTAACATCTTCATTGCCATTATCTAAGACATTGTTGTCAGTCCAAGTTGATAGCCAAGAATTGGCAGAAATATCGTAACGTGCAACACCGATACCTGTAAGCCCAATATATGCAATATTACCAATAACTTCTACAAGTGAATTATCAGTTTCTTCTCCAGCTTCCCAAGTACCAGTAACAGTAAAACTAGATTTGTCAATCAATCCAACTCCATTATTTGTACCACCAAAAATTGTTGTACTATTCATCCCAACAGAACTAACACCCCAATTAGGCATACCGTCTTGTACATTTACACAATCTTGTATTGTTGTTTGAGAATAATAGCAAACACCTATGTTCGTAGCAGAATAAGTGGTTGTACCGTCAAATATGAAATCGAAATGTTGTGATGGTTGCAAATTCCAACTTCCGCCTCTTGATAGTGAAGTTGCTGAGTTGCCATTCCATTCAATAGCACCATTTCCTGTGCCTATGAATAGAGTTCCTTGTGCAGAATTTTCTTCAAGCGAAAAGACTTGATTGCTGGGCAAAACTTCTGTTGAACTCGGAGTTCCTCTATCTGGCGTAACTGTAAGAGGAATTAGGATTTCTCCAGTAGAAAGATCTTTTCTAGCAACTCCATATCCAGGTAGACCCATATGGAGAATTTCTGGATTTGTACCATAAATGGCAATTGGTGCGAAATCAACATCGTTAATTCCTGTAGACACCCAAGAACCAAGGAAAGTGCCATTAGCAATTATGTAGCGATTCAATCCATCCTCTGCTGTTCCAATATACGCAATTCCATTATGAATTGCTATACCTGTGGGCGAATCACTATCTAAATCACTGTTACCAGTATTCAAGTTTGTAATTGTAGTTATATTTGATTGATTGAAAGCTGTTGCTCCGTTTTGTTGATGTATTGCAACAACCCAATCTCCTTCAACATCCAAATCTGTAATGATATCAGATTGCATTCCATCCGAACTATCCCAAGTGTCTAGGATATTTCCTTGCTTATCAACAAGATGTACTCCACTTCCAAGGGTGCCTACAAGGATGTTAGTTCCATCATTGACAATTCTAGAAATAGTATCTCCCATCGACAATGGTGTTAACCATCGAGATTGACTGATTGAATATCTATCAAGATAATCATCACTTCCAACATACACAACGCCATCAAATTGCATAGCATCCTTTAGATCAGTACTTTGTGGGCCGCTTGCAATCACAAAATCTCCCGAATATATTGGAGAATTATTTGGCTCCAATATTGCAAAAACAGCAGTCCCTTCACTAGATACTAGAACTTGATCACTAACAGGGGCTCTTGAACCTCCTGATGGCCAATGAATAATATTCTGGCCCTCGCCCGATTGTCCAATAGATTGTAATGCAAGTGTTGAACTAAAAACTCCTGAATTGGTATTGTAAATATGAACACTATCTTCAGTAAGGATTTGGATTTTATTATTTACTAAAGTCATTCCTTTGACACTATTAGATGTAAGCCAGTTGCCATCATTCCATGTTGCAAGCCAGAAATTACCTGACAAATCTCTTCTAGCTATACCCGCATCAAAGGATGAAATCAATAACTGATTTCCAGAAATCAAGAAATCACTGATATAGTCGGAATGTAAATTGTTTGCAGTAGTCCAAGGAGCTAATGCATTCATTGCAGAAATGTCCCACATTGCGACTCCTCCGCCTAGTATTGAGACATAGATTAAACCATTGTGTTCAGCTGTTTTGAATGGAGTGCCAGAAGGCCAATTAGTAGTCCCACTTGCTAATTCAAGAGTCCAACCAGTTCCTGCACTATTTATTGTGAATATACCTGCATCGCTAAATGCAAATAATGTGCCACTGTTGGTTATATGTATCTGGTTAAATCCTGATCCAGAAGGTTCTGCAGGTAAGTCCGGATTCCAACTAGTGTCTGTAAGATTTACAGAAAGCAAATCTCCATATTGTGTTGTCATCAGTATACGATTATTTGAAACATCTAACTCAAGATCGTTAACATAATTTTCACCATCTGAGTTTTTTATTTGGAATAAGTCAATGATATGAGGAGTATTCATTGCATCTAAAATTATGATATAATCTCCAATAGCAAGGTAAAGCCTTCCATCATCTGGATGAATTGCGTAATCTGTAACATAGAGATTTACAGGTTTTAATGATGATATGGGGTCAGCCGGAGAGAGAACTTCAAGGATTAAATCAGTAATTTCTGTTCCAGAAGGTAGCGTAAAAGTTGCTCCAACATCTGCATTACTTGCAAGTCGGCCTTGGTGTGGATTATTTCCGTCAAACCCAAACGATTGTCCAAGCCAACCACTATTTCTCCAATCAAACAATGTTTGTCCAGTGTCAGGAGATACGATAAGAGGATCTACTATTGTGACGCCTTCGCTGCCATCTACTCTCACATCAAATGAAAGATTTTGAAGTGTTGCTCCTGGTGCAAATTCCATAGTCCAATCTACCATTGAAGGCGTACCATTTATTCCATCAGCTCCAGTTGTGTTAAGCAAAACCCACCCAGTATCCTCGGAACCTTCTTTTGGCCAAATTGTTGAATTTGGGGTGTCATGAGCACTAGCAATAGGTGAAAGGATTGGACCAATGGATGAAAGAAACATTATCGCAACAATTAGTATTGCTTTATTGCTTCTATCAGCAGGGCCTACGGCCCTGTGGGGATGGTTCATGAATTATCAGCCGTATTCAATCATATATGAATCGACTGCTCTCCTGATATCGTATTGAATCATTGTTTTTTCTTATTTTGGCGAATCAAATTGTATCAATAATTTGCCGTCAACAACTGCAATAGCCACACAAAGGTCAAACACGGTACGCAACGCAGAGCAGCGGAGGGGGAGCCAAAATGAAAGACGATTGGCGTGAACAAACTGTGAAAAAAGAGGCTTTAGAGTATCATGAATCGGAGCCGAGAGGTAAAATCAAGGTAGTTCCCACAAAGCCTCACTCCACTTCACATGAACTTTCTCTTGCTTATTCTCCCGGAGTCGCTTATCCTTGTTTAGAAATTTCAGAGAAACCAGAAGATGCATATCGGTACACTTCAAAGGGCAATCTTGTTGCTGTTATTTCTAATGGTACTGCAGTTTTAGGATTGGGAAATATAGGAGCATTAGCAAGTAAACCCGTGATGGAAGGAAAAGGACTTTTGTTGAAGACATTTGCAGATATTGATGTGTTTGACATTCAAGTTGACACTGAAGATCCTGAAGAATTTATCAATACTGTAGTAAATATAGCACCTACATTTGGGGGAATAAATCTTGAGGATATCAAAGCCCCAGAGTGCTTTGAAATAGAAAAAAGAATTGCAGCCGCAACCAATATCCCAGTAATGCATGATGATCAGCATGGAACAGCAATTATTTCAGGAGCAGCATTACTAAACG
>MDSZ01094953.1_pt1 | contig 11219 bp, 8 predicted proteins | sample 811201 | NCBI WGS metagenome assembly MDSZ01 (sample SAMN05326647, study PRJNA326480) | marine metagenome | isolation source: seawater | place: Indian Ocean: North | collected 2010 | reverse complement strand
CCTTGCCGCGGGCCGAGACCGGCCAGACCGTCTCGACCTTGCCGCCCCGCACGCCGACATACCAGTCGTGGACGTTGGCGGTCGGGTCGCAGTGGCCGGGCACCAGCTTCAGCTTCTCGCCCACCTGCAGAACACCCTTCGGGTCGGCAATGACCCCGTGCTCGTCCGAGCACTTGATATATTCGACATCGTTGCGGCCGTAGATGAACGGCAGACCGCTGTCGACGGACTGGGCCTTGAGGCCCGCGTCACAGATCGCCTTGTCGGCTTTCGCGTGGCTCATCACCTGGGTCAGGATGAAGAAGGCGTTTTCCCATTCCCCCTGGTCGATGCGCTTGCCGTCCTTATCGAGAATGCGGCCGTAGTCTGCATCCATGAAGGCATAGGAACCGCATTGCAGCTCGTTGTAGACGCCAGAATTGGACTCAAAATAGTAGGAGCCCGTGCCGCCACCAGAAACGAGTTCCGGCTCCAGGCCTTCCTTCTTCAACGCCTCGACGGCGTCCTTGACCATGGCAATGGCAATGTCGAGCTTGTCCTTGCGGGCTTCATAGCTGTCGATGTGCTGCATGGCGCCCTGGTAGGCCTGGATGCCGCTGAACTTCAGGTTCCTTGCCGCGTCCACTGCCTTGGCGATTTCGACAACCGCCTCGCTCGTGGTCACGCCGCAGCGACCGGCACCGCAATCGATCTCGATGAAGACTTCCAGCGTGGTGCCGTGCTTGGCAGCGGCTTCAGACAGATCGGCAACATTGGCAAGATCATCGACACAGACGATGGTGCGGCAGCCAAATTTGGGCAGCCGGGCCAGACGATCGATCTTGGCCTTGTCGCGAACCTGGTTCGACACCAGGATGTCCTTGATACCGCCACGGGCAAAGACCTCGGCTTCCGAAACCTTCTGGCAGCAGACGCCGACAGCACCGCCGAGCCGTTCCTGCAGCTTTGCGACATCGACCGACTTGTGCATCTTGCCATGCACCCGGTGACGCATGCCGTGGGCCTTGGCGTAGTCGCCCATCTTCCTGATGTTGCGCTCCAGTGCATCGAGATCGAGCACCAGGCAAGGCGTCTGGATATCGGCCTCGTCCATGCCCGGAAGGGCCGGAATGTCGTAGCCGACTTCGAGTTTTTCAAATCCGGTTTGTGCGTTCATTTTTCTTCTCCAAATGGCTTAGGCATTCCAGATCAACCAGCTTTCGGAATTCATCCGAAAGCTGAAAAGCTGATCGTTTTTAGAGCGATGGAGCATCTTAGCTGCGGTCCTCGGAACGCAGGATGCTCCAGGGTAATTTGCCGAGATCGACATTGCCGCCGGTGATGATGATGCCGACACGTTTGCCGGCAAAGACGTCCCTGTTCTTCAGGATGGTTGCCATCGGCACGGCGGAAGACGGTTCCATGACGATCTTCATCCGCGCCCAGATCAGACGCATGGCGTCGACGATTTCCTGTTCCGACGCGGTCAGGATGTCGGAGACGTGGTTCGAGACGAAGTGCCAGGTCAGCTCCTTGAGCGGCACCTTCAGCCCGTCGGCAACAGTTTCCGGCGCATCGTCGGCAATGATGTGGCCCGCCCTGAAACTGCGGGCTGCATCATCCGCCTGCTCCGGTTCGGCAGCAAAGATCTTCACTTCGGGCGCCAGGTTCGACAGGGTCAGGCAGGTGCCTGAGACCATGCCGCCACCGCCGATCGGTGCGACAACCGCATCAAGACCATCTGTCTGCTCCATCAATTCCTTGGAACAGGTGCCCTGACCGGCGATGACACGCGGGTCATTGTAGGGATGAACGAATTCCGCTCCGGTACGGGCCTCGACCTCGGCAAAGACCGCTTCGCGGCTGGAGGTGGACGGTTCACACTCGGTGATGATGCCGCCGTACCCACGAACGGCATCCTTCTTGGCCTGTGGCGCCGTTCTCGGCATGACCACGTGGCACGGAATGCCCCGCCGACCTGCCGCATAGGACAGGCTGAGCGCGTGGTTGCCGGAGGAATGGGTCGCCACACCGGCCTTGGCGGTTTCCTCGTCCAGACCGAAGACGGCGTTGGATGCACCGCGCACCTTGAAGGCACCTGCCTTCTGGAAGTTCTCGCATTTGAAGAACAGTTCCGCACCGGTCAGCTCGTTCAGGAACGAGGAGGTCAGAACCGGCGTCCGGTGGATATGCGGCTTGATGCGCTCATGAGCGACGAGCATGTCCTCGAGCGTCGGGATGTACTGGGTCAGGGCGTCGGTTTTCATGCGGCTTCCTTCGAGGCAATGGCGCTGTCACTGCGATAGACTTCCTGGGCGGCCGCAACACCGGAGCCCAGTTGGATGTCGAGGCCGAGATCGGCCATGACCATTTCGGCAGTCGCCAGCCCCGACAGCATCATGACGTCGGTCAGGCTGCCCAGGTGGCCGATACGGAACACCTTGCCTGCGACCTCTCCGAGGCCGACACCGAAGGCGACGCCGTATTTCGCGGCGGCGTGGGTAACGATGCCGGTGGCGTGGAAGCCCTCGGGCGTGCGGATCGCGCTGACCGAATCCGAATAGACGTCCGGTGTCTGCGCGCAAAGCTCCAGGCCCCAGGCCCGGACCGCGGCGCGCACGCCTTCTGCAATGCGGTGGTGGCGGGCAAAGACATTGTCGAGGCCCTCTGCCAGCAGCATGTCGCAGCTCTGCTTCAACCCGTTCATCAGGCCGACGGCCGGCGTATAGGGATAGGCGTTGTTGGCGTAGGCTTTCATCATGTCGCGAACATCGAAGAAGGTGCGCGGCAACCGTGCGCTTTCAACGGCGGCCTGTGCCTTTGGCGACAGGGCGATGATGGCGAGCCCCGGTGGCAACATGAAGCCTTTCTGGGAGCCCGTGACCGCGGCATCGACACCCCAATCATCCATGCGGAAATCCATCGAGGCAATCGAGCTGACGCCATCGACAAAGAGCAGCGCCGGGTGCTTCGCGGCATTCAGCGCGCGGCGCACCGCGGCAATGTCCGATTTGACGCCGGTCGCGGTTTCGTTGTGGGTTGCCAGCACCGCCTTGATCTCGTGGTTTGTGTCCGCGGCGAGTATTTCCTCGTAGCGGTCTGCCGGCAGCCCCGTGCCCCAGGCTGCCTCGACAACCTCAACCTTCAGGCCGTGGCGCTGGCACATGTCGATCCAGCGATGGCTGAACATGCCGTTGCGGGCAGCCAGGATCTTGTCGCCGGGGCTCAAGCAGTTGGTGATCGCGGTTTCCCAGCCGCCGGTTCCGGTCGACGGAAACAGGAATACCTCGGCGGTTTCCGTCTTCAGCACCTTTTTGACGCCTGCAAGCGCGGGCTGCAGGATCTCACCGAACAGCGGCGAGCGATGGTCCAGGGTCGGCATGTCGCACGCTCTGCGGAGCGCTTCCGGCATGTTGGTGGGGCCGGGAATGAAAACAGGATTTTGGAAGCTCATGGCCGTTTCCTCTTATGAATTTTGAGAAACGGTACCGTGCAGGGGCGGAGCTCCGCAATTTTTTTAAAATATTTTTTCAAAAATAGATTTTGTACAAATTGCCAATCTTGTCAGTATGTTATATTTTTCATATGGTGAATTGATTTTTCAAATTCCGAAAAAATGAGCTGATGACAGATCTCAAATCCGATAGTTCCGCCACCAGACGCGCCCGTGGGCGACCGCGTGCCTGGGACGACAAGACCGAACAGAACACCATCAAGTCGCTCGACCGGGCAATGGCGGTGTTCGAGCATCTAAGCACCCAGTCCGGCGTCTCTCTTTCAGCCCTGTCGGATCAGCTTGGAGAATCCACGGCAACGCTCTATCGCATCCTGTTCACGCTGGAGACACGTGGCCTGGTGGAATTCGACCAGGCGCAGCAGCTCTGGCACATAGGTCCGGGCGCCTTCATCATCGGCGCACGATTTTTAAGGCGTACCAGTCTGGTGGAACGGGCGCGTCCTGTCCTGCGCTCCCTGATGGAGCAGACAGGGGAAACGGCCAATCTTGGTGTGGCACAGGCGGACCAGGTGCTGTTTGTCAGCCAGGTCGAAACCCACGAAAGCATTCGCGCCTTCTTCCCGCCCGGCACCTTGTCGCCGCTGCATGCCTCCGGCATCGGCAAGGCGCTTCTGGCTTTCATGGACGAGGACCAATGCAAGCGTATCCTGAAGCAGACCGACCGGGAACGCTTCACCGAGCACACATTGTGTGACGCGGGCCTGCTGGCCGCGGATCTGGAAGCGATCCGTGCACGCGGGTTCTCGATCGACGGGGAAGAAAAGAACCTCGGAATGCGCTGCATTGCGGCACCCGTATTCAATCACTATGGCGAAGCTGTCGCCGGGCTGTCCGTCTCGGGCCCGACCAGCCGGGTCAGCCCGGACAGGATCGCGCCTTTCGCAGAAGCAGTGAAGGCGGCGGCCGCTGCACTGACCGCCGCCCTCGGCGGCGAAATCGCTCCGCCGCAAACGAAGACCGTGGAATGAGAACGCTTGCTTCACTCCCGACCCGATCCAGAGGAGTTCGTTACACCCACACCCTGAAGCGGCCAATCCCGCCCTCTCCCTCATCCTGAGGAGAACCGTCAGGTCCGTCTCGAAGGATGGGCCGCTTGTTCCGGAGTGTGCCGCCCATCCTTCGAGACCCCGCTGAAGCGGCTCCTCAGGATGAGGGTGCCAGGATGAGGGTGCAAGGAGGAAGGGGCTTTTCTCTTTACTCCGCGGCGCTGCGGAAGCTCTGCCGGGAACCGGCCTCGAAACGGCCTGCCGCCTGCAGCTTCATGTGGCGGTTGACGTCCTTGTAGAGGAGGTAGCGGAACGGGCCCGGGCCACCGGCATAGCAGGCCTGCGGGCAGAAGGCGCGCAGCCACATGTAGTCGCCGGCTTCCACCTCGACCCAGTCCTGGTTGAGGCGATAGACCGCCTTGCCTTCCAGGACATAAAGCCCGTGTTCCATCACATGGGTTTCCGCAAACGGGATGACGGCACCCGGCTGGAAGGTGACAATGTTGACGTGCATGTCGTGGCGCACGTCTTCCGGATCGACGAAGCGGGTCGTCGCCCATTTGCCGTCCGTGCCGGGCATTGCCCGCGGTTCGATGTCGTTTTCGTGGGTGACGAAAAGTGTCGGTCGCTCCAGGCCTTCAACAGGCTCGAACGCCTTGCGGACCCAGTGGAACCGCACCGGTTCACTGCCTGTGTTCTTCAGGCTCCAGTCGGTTTGCGGCGGCAGGAAGGCGTAGCTTCCGGGCCTCAGGTCGTATCGCTGTCCGTCGGCTGTCAGAACAGCTTCGCCTTCGACAACGAACAGCACGCCTTCGGCGGAAGGGTCTGTCTCCGGCCGGTCAGCGCCGCCACCCGGCGACACTTCAACGATATATTGCGAGAAGGTTTCGGCAAAACCTGACAATGGGCGCGACAGCACCCACAGGCGGGTCTTGTCCCAGAACGGCAGATAGCTGGTGACGATGTCACGCATGGTGCCTTTCGGGATGACCGCATAGGCATCGGTAAAGACAGCCCGGTCTGTCAGGAGTGTTTCCTGACCGGGATGACCACCGGTCGGCGCGTAATAGGATCTTGGGGGCATGGACTGGGACACGGCCAACCTTCTTCTTCAACAAAACCAGTTACCGGGAACTATGACCTGCCTTTCGAAGCCGGACCACGGGGCATGTCCGAAGAGCTCCTTTCGGAAAAACAAGATAATCGTCCCTTGATTTTCTTATTCTTCCGATCAATTGAACCCGCGCCTCAAGCCCGCGCGATGGCGATGTTGAGCAGAACTTGGCGCTTTTCCTCCGTCGCCACCTTGATGGCACGTTCCAGCGCTGCCGGCAGCGCGTCGCCTTCCGTCACCGTTTCGGTGTAGGCGCGGCTGGCTTCCGCGGTTCTGGTGAAATCCGGGCTTGGCCGAAGGGACGTCAGCGGCACATCGTTGGCCTTGCTGGCAAGACCATCCTTGTAAGTGCCCACCACCGAGTGACGCACCGCGCCCCACTCCTCGTTGTTCAGCACAAGCGTGATCACCGGCAGCTCATGCGCCTCGGCAACCATGTGGCAGGCCGTCGGGTTGGCGAACATGTAGCTGCCGTCGCCGATGGTTGCGAAGACCAGCCGGTCGCGGTCGGCAAGCTGTGCGCCAAGCGCCGCTGCGAGACCCCATCCTAGCCCCCCGGAATGCGGTTCCTGGAAGTAGCTGTTCGGTTGCTCCAGGTCGAGCGGCTCGAGCGGACAACCAAGCTCGTGGAAGATTGTGGCCTTCCGCCCCTTGATGGCGCGGCCAAGGCAAAGACTGACCCAGTCCTTGCTCATCGGGCCGGCGTTGCCGCGCTTGGCCCGGGCGACAACCTCCGCACGATTGGCGGACGACAGTTCGGCAATACGATGTCTGCGGGCGTTCAAAACGGCTTCGTCACGCGGACGGCTCTGCATTTCGGCAATCAGCGCCAGCAGCGTTTGCGCGGTTTCTCCTGCCAGGGTCACATCCGCCTGGAAGTTGCGGATCGGCGTGCGGGTGAACAGGGGATCCGGCCCGAGCTGGATCACGGTGACATCATCGCGAAGGGCGACCTTGTCCGGCCACCAGGGTGCCAGAGAGTTCATCACCAGCACCACGTCCGCCTCGGCAAGCAGGGCTTCCGGCGACGCACCGACCTGCATCGGGTGCGACAGGGGCACGGAAAGCTGGTTTGCCCAATAGTGCGACAGCGGCAGGGCCCAGTCCGTCAGGAACCGTCCGAGGGCCGCAAAGGCTTCTTCCGATCCGGCTCCTCGCTGACTGATGATCAGCGGGCTTTTGGCCTGGGCCAGCAGGTCTGCTGCCCGTTTGAGTGACGAGGGATCCGGCGCTGCGATGACCGGGGCCTGTTTCGACGGGGTATCAAGGCCGTCCGGCGGAGTTTGCTCGCACAGAACTTCACGCGGCAGGCTGAGATAGACGGGGCCCTTGGGCGTGGAATTGGCAATGGCCCAGCCCCGGTCGAAGAGATCCGCGATCTGCTCGGGAAAACGCAACTCGTAGTCCCATTTGGTGACTTCGCGGATCAGCGCGGTCTGGTCGAACATTTCCTGTCCCCAGCCGATCGGCACCGTTCGCGCGCCAAAGCGGCCGGCTTCCATCACCGGCGTGCGACCGGACATCATCAGCACGGGAACCTGATCGCACCATGCGTTGATGGCGCCGGTAATGCCGTTGGAGAGCCCCACGTTGGTGTGCAGCATGACGGACTGGATCCTGCCGGAAATCTGGTAAAAGCCGTGTGCCATACCGACGGCAACATGTTCGTGCGGCACCGTGATCGGCACCGGAAGGTCGAGCCCGTTCTGTTTTGCCTCGATCAGTCCCTCGATGATTGGTGGAAAATCTGTGCCGGAATTTGCGAAGACATAGTCGACACCGAGCGCCTTCAACTTGCCGAACACCGCTCCACCTGCGGTAATCGTGGTGCTGTCCATCCTGTCGGCCATGCCGTCCTCCCATGTTCCTTTTGGATGCAGAATGCAGAATTTTCGAGGCAATTCAGGCTCTTGCGGGAAAGGAGCCCCTCCGCGAACCGCCGCCTTCGCGTCTGCTTTGACGCGCACCCTAGACGATAAAAAACGGCTATGGGAACAAGGAATTTTCTTTCCAAAATTGGAAAGTATAATGGCTATTATCTCATTTTACATTACCAAACTAATTAGTGAAGATGATCGCGGAGCTACGTTCCCTGCTGGCCGCAAATCTGCAAGAGGTGCGCCTGAAAGGTCTTCCGACTTCGTTGAAGGGCGTTCCACGATCGCACACATTGAAGGTTGGCCAGCAAGTTACAGACCGGGAGTCGACAAGAGCTTCCGATGGGAGGAGACAACATGAGCATTCTCAAGAACGCGTTTCTGGCCGCTGCCATGATCGCCGCCGGCGCATCGTCCGCAAGCGCGGCCGATTACGAATTCAAGCTGCACCACTTCCTGGGCGAGAAAGCCCCTGCGCACACGCAGATGCTGGTGCCGTGGGCCAAGCAGGTGGAAGAAAATTCCGGTGGCAAGGTCCATATCGAAATCTATCCGGCCATGACGCTTGGCGGCCGTCCGCCCGAGCTGATCAACCAGGTGCGCGACGGCGTGGTCGATCTGGTCTGGACCGTGAACGGCTATACGCCTGGCCTCTTCCCGCGCACCGAGGTGTTCGAACTTCCGGGCATTCACACCAACGATCCGGCTGCCACAAACCAGGCACTGATGGATCTGTACGAAACGGACTTGAAGGACGAATACAAGGGCGTTGAAGTGATGTTCCTGCATGTGCATGCCGGCCAGGCCATTCACATGCGCGACACGGAAGTCCACTCCCCGGCAGACCTCGCCGGCAAGAAGATCCGTATCCCGACCCGAACAGGTGCCTGGGTGATCGAGGCGCTCGGCGCTTCGCCGGTCGCCATGCCGGTTCCGGAACTGCCGCCTGCGCTGCAGAAGGGTGTTATCGACGGCGCCTTCATTCCGTGGGAAATCATTCCGCCGCTGAAGATCCAGGAGCAGACCGAGTATCAGATCGAAGGCGTCGACAAGGAGCGTTTCGGCACCACCACCTTCCAGGTTTCCATGAACCAGGAACGCTGGAATGGTCTGCCGGAAGACATTCAGAAGGCCTTTCGTGATGCCTCCGGTCCCGAGTGGATCGTGAAAGTTGGTGAAATCTGGGCTGCTTCGGATGACTTCGGGATCGGTCTGGCCACCAAGGCGGGCAACACCCACGTCACCTTGACCGAGGAAGAGACCGAAGCTTTCCGTCAGGCGCTGGCCCCCGTTGCCGACCGCTGGGTCGAGGAAGTCTCCGCAAAGGGTATCGACGGTGCCGCGCTGGTTGAAAAGGCCCGCGCAGCGGTGGCCAGCCACTCGGCCAACTGATGTCGAACACTCTCAAAGCCAGCAGCTCCGGGTTCACCGGGGCTGCCAGCCGCCTGATAACGCTCTGGGCCCTCCTTGGCGGCGGCGTGCTGTTACTGGTCGTCGCTGTCAACATGCTGTCGATCATCGGCTCGGTTTTCGGCACACCTTTTCCGGGCGATTTCGAGCTGACCGAAATGGGCGTGGCCATCGCGGTCTTCGCGTTCCTGCCCTATTGCCAGCTTGTCGGTGCAAACGTCTCGGCAGACATCTTCACCGCCGGCGCGTCCAGACGGGTGATTGCCTTCTTCACCCTGCTCGGGTCACTGGTTGCCCTTGTGTTCGCGCTGCTGCTGATCTGGCGCATGTATTACGGCATGCTGGACCAGAAGGACTACGACTACACAACCACCATCCTGCAGATCCCGCACTGGATGGCCTTCGTGCCGATCCTGATATCGCTTGCGCTGCTGGCACTGGCCGCGCTGGTCACGCTGCTGCAGGACATGACCGCGCTGTCGAGAGGACACCACTAGAATGACGGACGCACTTGTCCTCGGGCTTGGCGCTCTCGTGGTGCTGATCGCCCTGATCGCGATCCGCATGCCCATTGCCTATGCGATGATCCTTGTCGGCGGTGTCGGCACCATGATGCTGAACGGCCCCGCCCTCGTCCTCAGCCAGTTGAAGACCCTCGCCTACGGCCAGTTCTCCATCTACGACCTTTCCGTCGTGCCGATGTTCGTCCTGATGGGGGCGATCGCCTCGAAGACCGGCCTGAGCCAGGCTTTGTTCCGGGGGGCGAATGCCTGGCTCGGCTGGCTGCGCGGCGGCACGGCCATGGCGGCCATCGCCGGCTGCGCCGGGTTCGGTGCGGTCTGCGGCTCGTCGCTTGCAACCGCCTCCACCATGGGCAAGGTCGCCCTGCCGGAACTCAAGCGCTACAATTATTCCGGTGCGCTGGCGACGGGAACGCTCGCCGCGGGCGGCGTGCTCGGCATCCTGATCCCGCCCTCGGTCGTCCTGATCATCTATGCCATCATCGTGGAAGCAAACATCGTCACCATGTTCATGGCAGCATTTCTGCCAGGCCTGCTGGCAGTGGTTCTCTTCCTTCTGACCATCGCCCTCTATGTCACCATCAAGCCGGAAGCCGGGCCCAAGGGAGGTGTTGCCGACCGCAAGGAATTCCTGGAGGCGACTGCCGGCATGATCCCGGTGCTGATCATCTTCGGGCTGGTCATCGGCGGCATCTACTTCGGGTTCTTCAACCCGACACCGGCAGCTGCCGTCGGCGTTTTTCTGGTCCTGCTGTTCGGGCTGTTGCAGCGCAAGCTGTCCGGCCACGACTTCATTCAGGCGCTCAAGGAAACCGCGTCCACTTCAGGCATGATCTATCTGATCATCCTTGGAGCGGAACTCCTCAAGATCTTCATGTCCCGCGTTGGCCTGCCTCAGGAAACCGCTTCCTGGATCGCCAATTCCGGGCTCGAACCGATGACGGTGCTGATCCTGCTGCTGATCGCGCTCATCCTGCTCGGCTGCCTGATGGACAGCCTGTCGATGATCCTGCTGGTGATCCCGTTCTTCTGGCCGGTTCTGGTCGAGATCAACGGCGGCATCTACCAGGGAGCGGAAGGGGCTGGCTTCGGCATGAGCACGGAAGACCTGAAGATCTGGTTCGGCGTACTCGCCCTGATCGTGGTCGAACTCGGCCTGATCACGCCACCGGTCGGCATGAATGTCTTCGTCATCTCTTCGCTCGATCGGGAAACGCCGATGATCGAGACTTTCAAGGGCGTTGCGCCGTTCTTCTGTGCCGAGATCCTGCGCGTAATCCTGCTGGTCTGTTTTCCGATCATCACCCTGTGGCTGCCGCAGGTGCTGAGGTAGGCATCGAAAGCCCCCATAAATGAAAAAGCACGCCCGGGTAACGGGCGTGCTTTTTTCGTTCAAGGCTGGGCTTTTACTTTCCCTGTGCCGCCGCGCGGATCTGGCTGAGGCTGGCGGCCGGGGTGATGGCTTCCGGGTCCAGCTTCAGATGCAGGATTGCGGGTGTGCCGGCGGCACGGGCACGTTCGTATGCAGGACCGAAAGCGTCTGTCGTTTCGACCGTCTCACCGAAGGCACCATAGCTGTGGGCAAGCGCTGCGAAATCCGGATTGACCAGCTTGGTTGCCGACGGGCGGCCGGGATAGGTGCGTTCCTGATGCATGCGGATGGTGCCGTACATGCCGTTGTCGATCACAAGCACGATGATGTTGGCGCCGTCCTGACAGGCGGTGCCAAACTCCTGCATGGTCATCTGCAGGCAGCCATCGCCTGCAAAACAGACGACTTCGCGCTCCGGAAAGGCAAGCTTGGCGGAAACGGCT
>MDSZ01188967.1_pt1 | contig 11220 bp, 10 predicted proteins | sample 811201 | NCBI WGS metagenome assembly MDSZ01 (sample SAMN05326647, study PRJNA326480) | marine metagenome | isolation source: seawater | place: Indian Ocean: North | collected 2010 | reverse complement strand
TTTTCCCGAGCGTCGCGCATTGAAAAGCCCACACTTACAGAGAGCAAAAGGACGATTCCCAACGAGATGACCTGAATACTGCGCGATAGTTCCCGTAGTAACACGACAGCAGAAAACGATGCCGCCGCACTCATCACAACCAATCCCGAAAGACGCTCAAAAGCCACTGCCTGGAGAGCCGCTCTCTTTTCTGTCCCCTTGGCGTGTCTCCATGCACGGGACACGTCACCTACTATGCCTCCGGGCAGCACTTGATTTAGGAAGGTTGCGAGATAGTACTCGAACACCGCGTAACGTAACGAGATAAGCAGGCCCAATCGATTCGCAGTAAAGCGCCATCGCCATGCAGACAGGAATACTTGGACGAAAGACACTGTGAGCGCAGCAGCTACCCATCCTGGATCAAGCTCGGTGAAACGAACCATCACCGAGCGGAGATCAACCACGAATGCTAGTAACACAAGTGACCCCAAGCTCATGATACCACGTCCAGCGAGGATAAAATTACGCCGGCTCACTAGTGTCCCACGCGCACAAAGCTCTTCCTCACTCAATCCGCATCCAAGGGTGGCAGGGCAAGCAAATCATAATGGCCTACTTCCAACTCATATTCGTTTCCCCACACTTCCTCGCACCTACGGTTTCCCCATGCGTGAATCAGCTCAACGCTTTTAGGAAGCACTTCAACCGCGGCTTCAATCCAACCCCGCACTAGAGCTAGAGTGAGATCCTGATCTTTCAATCCGCTCAAGCGCCAAGGGGTAGGCCGAAGCAAAACGTCATAGCCAAACTCCATAAACAGAGTCCGCGCCACAATCGCAGCCTCCGGACCCAGCGCACGACCAAGACCCTTAACCCGCCTTTGGTGTTCATTTACCGCATCCCGAACTATTACGTCGTCACGATCCTCGATGGACCATCGAATGTCTCCGTTATAGCTGAGAGAGAACAAAGCAGCAGCACCCTTCTCTGCACAGGCTTTGACGGTATCACTCAACCAATCCCTCGACACCAAATCGAGAAGCGCGGAGGCAGTGACCACATCCGCGGAAGCAATCGCGCCCATGCCCTCGACTGCGATATCTCCAATGATTCGAGTGGGCTCTGGCACTCCCGGAGCCCCTGCGGTCTTTAAAAGAGAAGAATCTTTATCGAGCAGCACCCAGGAATCCACCCAAGGCAGCCTCGGTGCCAAGTACCTTAAGTTCGAACCAGACCCAGATCCTAAGTCCAGTACCACGGACCATCCGCACAGCTGCCCAACACCCTCTAACCGGTCCGCAAGTTCATGTGCTCGAGCGCGGTGATCTGCTCTCTCACGAAGCTCTAGCCAGCTTAGATCAAAGCTGTCTTCAGACATGGGGTGTCCCATCGGACCCTGCCAGTCGTAACATTGCCTCGTGGAATTGAGTCGCCTGTTCGGGCCAAGTCGGGAGTGAGTCTCTGTGCATGCGGGCACCCTCGGCCAGCACTTCACGTCGATCAGGTGCAACCAACAGACCCTCAAGTGCCCCAGTAAGAGCATCCGCATCACCAGGGGGCACTAATACACTCGCAAAACTAGGGACTGTGTAAGGGATAGCGCCGCCAGTCGTACCTACCACGGGGATCCCTCTCGCGAGGGCCTCGGCATACGCCATTCCATAACCTTCATAGTGCGAAGGGAGCACAAATAGGGATGCGGTGCGATAAACTTCCTCGAGAGCCGCAGATTCAAGCTCGCCAACTAGTTCGATCCGCCCCCCTAAACCACGACGGTCAATCTCATCCGAGACCATTCTTGCAAAACGTTCATCGCGAGAAAGGCTTCCCGCGCATACACATCTCCATTCCAGTTCTCGCAATCGACCCAAAGACTCAACAAGCAAATCCTGTCCCTTTCGTGGGGTGAGCGAACCTACACAAACGAGTCTAGCCGGATCATTATCACGTGGGCCATCAGCCAGTGGTGCGGGGTCAGTTCCAGGTTCGACGACCCGGATCCGTTCACTCGACACATCGAAATCCACCAATCGGTTCGCTGTGAAAGAGCTTGTCACGATCGCTCCGCGCACTTGGCTCAGAGTCTCCTTCTCTGAAAGGAAAAAATGATCGCGCTGGCTTTCTGTATAGCCCGTCTCGTCTGCAAGAGGATGGTGCACGAGAGCAACGATGGCGAGGCGCTGAGCGTGCTTGGAGATCACATCGGGAAGTCCACCCGAAGCCAAACCGTCTATCGCAACTCGCTCACCATCATCCAAGTCTGCAAGTATTCTGTCTAAGGCTTCCCGAGCTACAGAATCGACAACGGGGAAAGTCCCGCCTATCGAGTGAACGTCAATTGAAAACCCTGCCCTTCTGAGTTCCGAGACCATCCGAGCACCATAGATGTAACCACCAGTTCTCTGATCAAGTCTCCCCGGAACAACAAAATGGAACGCGCGCTGCTTTCTTCCGATCACACTTCCGCTTCGTAGCTCGCCCATGCAACGTGCGATTCGTTGAGGGTGACTTCTATTGAGTTGCAGCCCGAAGCGTTCGGACCAAGAGCCCCATCGTGCACAGCCTTCACTAGCCGCTCTTGGATCTTGCGAGAGAGAAACTCTGTAGTGGTGTTCTCGCCCTCGAACTCCTGAACTTCATCCAGGTTTCGGTAGTTGAACTCTTCAAGAATCGTCTTTAACTGATCGCCAGCTAGCGCAATATCGACGACGAGCCCATCCGGATCGAGTTCATCTCGCTTGAACGTCGCGTCGACAACATAAGTCGCTCCATGCAGACGCTGTGCAGGGCCGAACGCTTCTCCCTGGAAGCTGTGGGCAATCATGAAGTGATCGCGAACATTGAGCTTGTACACGTCAGACCTCTCCGGAATCAGTTGTATCGAATACGATGGCAAAGCGAGTCTTCACCAGAAAGAGCCAGCCGTTCCATCACCCTTGGAAGTTCCTCGAACCCACTCTCATCGGATATCAGCGCGTCTAGCGCGTTGTCTTTCAGTAGACTGAGCGCAACCGCCATCCGTCGAGTATGGTTCCATCTTGGAGCGCGTTCGGGCGGGATACGACCAACCTGACTGCTGCGTATAGTAAGGCGTCGATCATGGAACGCTTCTCCTAAGGGAAGCGATACCGGCACATCTCCAAACCAACTCAGCTCGACTACCCGTCCCTCGACACCCGCCGCCTTAAGCCCATCCGCTAGTCCCTCCGGATTACCGCTCGCATGGACAACTACATCAGCGTCGCAGTCGTCCGGCACAGACACAGCGAAGCGGATGCCTAATTGCTCTGCCACCAATGCGTGTTTCTCATTCGGGTCTACGACCGTCACATCTGTAGCCGGTATTTTTGCAATCAGCCATGAGACTAAAAGTCCTAATACACCCCCTCCCACCACTACTACTCTATCACCCAAAGATACCTTCGCGTCCCAAACAGCGTTTAGGGCAGTCTCCATATTGGCGGCAAGAACAGCACGACCCGTGGGGACGCCCGGTGGCAATACCGTCACAGCAGACGCGGGCACCACATAGCGGTCCTGGTGAGGGTACAGACAAAAGACATCCTTCCCGACTAGAGCCTTGCCGGCGTCACAGGCTGATTCAATTACGCCGACACTTATGTAGCCGAACTTTATTGGAGCAGGAAAAGTCCCTTCCTGAAATGGCGCGCGCATCACGTCATAGCTTGAAATCGGGACCTCACCACGAAAGACTAGCGTTTCCGTGCCACGACTGATACCGGAATAGCTCGCACGCACGAGTACATCGTCCGGGCCCATGGGCTTAAGCTTACTTGGAACGATCTCACCGAGCCCAGGCTTCTGGACCCAGAACGCGCGTGCAGTGTTTTCTTCTAACATGTCCGATACCTCTTACTTGGCGGGAGCACGTCCCCAGGCATACACCGACCTGATCGCTGGTCTAGTCTTCGCACTCCTCTTCGCAACCGTAACGTGGAGCTTTCTAGGCCTCCAGGCCACCTATGTCGTGACGGTAGGCACCCTTTACGCGATCACCGCCTACCTGATTGCTAGTAACCTACCAGATACACTACCTCAACCTGGGCTTGGATCAGCCAATCGCATCACTATGGCCCGCAGCATAGGAACTCTCTGCCTCGCTGGCTTGGTAACCTATGCAGAGTCGCTCGGCACTTTAGGCCGTTGGTTCATCGTCGGGCTAGGCACGGGAATCATGTTGCTCGATGGGGTCGATGGCTGGGTCGCTCGTCGGACCGGTACATCGACAGAGTTCGGTGCGAGATTCGATATGGAAACGGATGCGGCGCTGATGCTCGTACTTTCAGCCTTAGTTTGGGCTGAAGACAGGACGGGAGCGTGGGTCCTTCTGATAGGTGCGATGCGATACCTCTTTTTAGGTGCAGGATTGGTCCTGCCGGCCCTCCGTGGCGAACTTGCTCCCAGCTTTCGAAGAAAACTGATCTGCGTCATCCAGGGTATAGCACTCCTCATCGCCCTCGGCCCTATCATCCCCAAATTTATCGCAGTTAGTGTGTCCGCTTTGGCACTGGCTATTTTGACGTGGTCATTCTTGATTGACGCGGTGTGGCTCCTCCGACCCCGGTCTTTGTGAACTTTCCAACATCTACCCATCACAACTCCGACGTGAACCGCACCGTACCGCTGGGTTTTCGTGGAGGAGCAGCAGGCGCGCTCGCCCCATTCCTAGTCTTCATCGGGGGTGTTTCCTGGCTTGGGATATCGGGCGCTCCCGATGAGACTGGCTTCGGTCCAATCCTGATTGCATCACTCGGAGCAGGCATTCTCCTAGCCAGAAAGCCTAGCCAGTACGCCGACGCGGTGATTGAGGGAATGAGTCACCGAATCGTGATGATGCTCATTCTCGCATGGCTGCTAGCGGGTATAATGGGGGTCGTCCTGCGAGAAAGCGGGCTCATCGACGCGCTAGTATGGACGGCCTCGTCAACCGGAGTACAAGGCGGCGGTTTCGTAGTTGCCACATTCGTGGTCTGCTCCATATTCTCTACAGCGACCGGGACCAGCCTAGGAACTATCTTAGTCTGCGCCCCACTTCTGTACCCGACTGCGGGATTAATGGGTGCTGACGGGGCATTTACCATTGGTGCAGTCCTAGCCGGCGCTACTTTCGGCGACAACATCTCACCGATCTCTGATACTACCATCGCGTCTGCGACGACTCAGGGAGCCGACCTCGGAGGAGTCGTCCGCTCACGTATGCGGTATGCTTTACCAGCCGGAGCAGCCGCGGTTATAGTCTTCGCACTGTTCGGAGGAGCATCGGGAGCAGATGTGCATCTCAGCCCCCAGGGGAACCCCGCGGGCCTGATCATGCTCTTGGTTCCCGCAGGAGTTCTCACTCTGCTACTCCGACGCACTCATCTCGTCGTCGGGCTTTTCGCGGGCATAGGATCAGGAATACTGCTCGGCCTAGTTCTAGGTCGTTTCGGGCTCTCTGAGCTGCTGGTCTTAGACCGGGAGAACTTCATCGCTACAGGTATCATACTCGACGGTATGAGACGGGCGTTTGGTGTCTCGATCTTTACGATTCTGCTCATGGGCTTGGTAGGAGGCCTAACAGCTTCCGGGCTCCTAGAACGGGTAATCGCATGGGTTACAGAACGTGCCACAAAGCGTCGCGACGCCGAGTGGTGGATCTTTGGCTCAATCAGTGGAGCTACACTCCTGACGACGCACTCAGCTGTCGCGATCCTGACGGTCGGGTCACTCGCAAGACAGGTGGGGATGAACGCCAATGTGGATCGATATCGAAGAGCAAACATTCTAGACGTAACCGTCTGCACATACCCGTTCCTGCTCCCCTTCTTCATTCCGACCATTCTTGCCGCATCGATGACCGCAGGGATCGACACTATGCCGACGATCTCGCCATGGACTGCGGGACTGCACAATGCGCACTCGTGGAGCCTCTTGATGGTCTTGGTCGCGACAATCGCGAGGGGACAGCGGCAGCATCGTCAAGACAAGACCGAAGTGCCACCCTCTCTGGTTTAGAAGGATGCACTGAGATCAGGTAACAGTGATCCTTCCCTGCGCTTCTATGCAAACGTCTGCCCGGTCCGGGAAACGAGCAATGTCAGTCCTAGTCACCTCAAGAATCGGTATCGAAGCATACCCAAGCTCTAGTCCCACGATACTGCCCAGTGCAAGAATTGCATCCGCCTTACCCATCAGGATCGCGGCAGGTGCAGTACCCTCGCGAAGAAGTTCCAGCAGGATCGCACTTGAGGAACTAGAACCCACCGCCCCGGGGATAAGCAAAACAGTACCAGTTATGCACAGATCGAACTCGGGGTGCCGTGGATCTACTATAAGACCCGAAACGGGGTCAACACCGCCCCAGAAACTTATCGGGCGGGTGAGCTTGAGCAGCGGCCCTCTAGCCTGCCCTCCCACGAGCGGCCTTCCCTCCAGTTCGATGGATAGCTCACCGACCTTTACCACGTCCAGACCTCGTGATTTCGTACAACGGAACCAGTAATAGACGACTCCACACAGTCTTCTAATGAACCGTAAAGAACGTCATATCCGGTATTAGATGGACCGTAATGAGCAAACTTACCTGAGTTAGTCATGAGTACCCCACCCTTCGCTTCTAGAATCGGGGTAACCACCACACACGTGTCCGCTACAATCTCAACGCCCGACTCTCTAAGGTCTTTCGAGATCCCAGCTGCATCCATTTCAGAAAGCGTATCCCTTGCTGTGCATACGTAGAAGGGCACCCCAAGACGGCGACCCCGTAGGCATCGATGGAGTGCTCGGAATTCTAAGTCGCTGAAGTGTGGACTTCCTAAAGCAACCGCATCAATGCGTTCGGTATCGCCTGCAGTGCTCAAGCGCTCCAGGGCAGCCTGGATACCATGAGCTTCAAGTTCAATCATTCGAACTAGGTCAGCGCCAGCAAAACTACTCTCGTCTGTCAGATTGGCGACGGGCCGATCGGAAGCTGACTTAAGAATAGACTCCACCGTAGGTGCCTCTGGGGTCACTCCTTCGACGTGAAACAATGCAACAGCACCCGACGAAGCACCTGCGGCACCCAGAGCTTTCAGTTGGTCTCGCGTCGTCGTGCTTGGCAGGCCCCTGATCACAGAAATTTCACTACCCAACTCCAAGCCGAGCCACGTACCCAAAACCGGGTAAAAAACGTCCCGTGACTTCAAGGTCTCTGGGACGCCGGTGGCATCCACCACTACAGTTGCTTTCCTATTCTCTTCTACGTGCAGCCCATAGAACGGCGCTCGTGCAGTCAGCGCACAGCAGGCGTCCAAAAAATCACCGTAACGCTCGGTGCGAGCGCCAAGAACTGAGTTAACGAACGCGATCGCATTTGACTCACCCCAAGCTACCTGCTCACCAACCTTAGGTTCGTGGCCAACCTGATACGGTGCGCAGGTAAACGTCGGCTGAGCACCCAGCGCTACGTACGCTTCCATCTGTCTTCGCGCCATATCGGTGTTGTGAGCATCCGCTTGGACGACATCTGGATGCAAAAGATCGAGTGCCCCCACGTTAAGCGTCGTCGGCACCGCTACTTGACCCCCACCTTTCACGAGCGCCTCTGCGAACTCCACCCCACCATCCCCGTGGTAGAGACATCCGTCTATATGGGAAGACGAAATCTCCACCAGCGACTCCGCGCAAAGAAGCTCGGCTGCCGCAATAACTACACGCATACACATCGCTGTAGCTTCCCCGGAAGAGCCGGCTAGGAGTTCACGCTCAATCTGAGTAAGGTGGAGTGGCATGAATGAGAGGCTACCCTACACTGACGCTCCAGACCAGCTTGATTGCATTCGCTCTCAAAAATCCCCAGGAAATGTCCCTCTTCACAATTAACGAACGTGTCCGCTGGTCAGCGGTCGACAAAGCTGGAATCATCTTCTATGGCGCGTATGTGCGCTTCTTCGAACTCGCCGAGATGGAACTCTTCCGCAGTGCAGGCGTGCCGTACTCCGAAGTCTTCGACCGATGGGATATGTGGCTCCCCAGGGTGCACCTCGAGTCGGACTTCCATTACCCATCACGGCTAGACGACGAGCTACGTGTCGCTGCCTACTTTACTAGGTTCGGAACTAGCTCACTGCAAATCAACTTCGACGTACTCCACCTAGCTGCAGGGCGACTTGCCGTATCGGGACACGAAGTGCTCGTTTGCACGACAAGGGACACTCTTGAGACCCGGCCGCTGCCGAAAGAACTCATCGAGATCCTCCGGCCCTACTGCATGACCGTGGAGGAGGCTCGTGCAGAACTAGATCTACAGGGCGATCTGGGCCAATGAGCACATCTGACCCCATCACAATTCCATCAACCCAAGAAATCTGCGAAGCACGCGAACGCATAACCGAAGACGTGACCTGCTCACCACTGATTCCATTGGACGGATACGGACGGGATCAAGGCGGGATCTGGCTTAAGCTGGAATGTTTACAATCGATCGGGTCGTTCAAGATCCGGGGAGCAGCCAATGCGATCGGTCTAGCAGATCCCGCACAACTAGAACATGGGGTCTATACAGCCAGTGCAGGCAACATGGCTCAAGGCGTAGCCCTCGCGGCAAAACGACAGGGGCTGCCTTGTCGTGTCATCGTTCCAGACACAGCTCCCAGAGCAAAGACGGATGCTATAAAACGCCTTCAAGGAGAAGTGATTTCAGTTCCGTTCAACGAATGGTGGCAGGTTCTAGTAGAGCACGGGCACCCGTCGGAGAAAGGGTTTTTCATACATCCAGTGAGCAATCCAGACGTGATCGCAGGGAATGGCACAGTTGGCCTAGAGATTATGGAACAACTTCCCGAGGTCGATGCCATCGTAGTTCCGTTCGGGGGAGGAGGCTTGAGTTGCGGGATCGCAGCCGCCATCCGAGAACATACACCCAGCATCCCAGTGTACGCTTCTGAAGTCGAAACAGCGGCTCCTCTCTCGGCTTCCTTTTCTTTAGGTGCCGCGACCGCGATCAGGCGCACGCCTACCTTCGTCGACGGAATCGGGGGGACCAGCGTGCTGGAGGACATGTGGCCACTGGCTCGCGTTCTTATCGAAAGCTCACTGATCGTTTCAATTTCTGAGGTCTGCGATGCCATTCGTACCCTTGTATCCAAGGCTCACATTATCGCAGAAGGGGCAGGCGCTAGCTCCGTTGCGGCAGCGCTCCATCACCTTCCGAGTAATCAACGGACAGTCGCCGTGGTATCCGGAGGCAATATTGATAGAAGCGTACTTAAGCAAATTTTGTCTGGTGAAACACCACGCTAACTAAAACGTCCAGCTACGCGCTCACAAGCTGACGGACCCTAGCGATCGAGTAATCTGTGACCACCGATGATTCGCCCGTCACTTTTCGAAAGAACGGACCTTTTGGAACTGCTCGAACTCAGGCGATACAACATCACCCGTATGTTCTTTCGCCCATGTCGCAAGCGGCGAAGAAACCTTCCCATATTTCCCACGACGTGCACGACATATATCTGAGAAGTCGCAGTACTTGCAGTCTTCGGGATCGTTAGTAGGCACAAAGTGCCCTCTCACCACGCCATCCAAGAGAAGCTCAAGGAGATCCTCAAGCCGGCTCATCTCATCCCGATCATAGACGACCCTTTGATTCTGACCTTTCCTTGTGGGAAAGTGGTACTGACCGTCTACCACCTCTACACCCAGCCGCTCCTCAGCGACCTTGGCATATATAGCGTGTTGTAGATGGCGGCCTCCTCCGAATACATCCGCACCATAATCATCCGCTTTACCGGTCTTGTAATCGATCACATGTAGACCGTGAAGATCCTGGTCCACTCGATCGATGGCACCTCTGAGACGCAAGCGTCCTCCCTCTAACGCGATTACCACCGGCTCATCGCCGTCAATCCCAAACTTCAGCTCAAAGGCGATACTGTCAGCGCTGTCACTACGAATCATTCGGACAAACGATCGCACATCTTCCCGAAGGCCGGCGACCTCTCTGTTCAGTGCACCCTCTCCCGGAGCCGGAACTTGGGATCGGAATACACCGACCCGTTCTTCTAGAATGTCCAGTGCCCGCCCCTCAAAGTCAGCTTCGTCTGGCTTGATCCCATCTGCTCGAGACGTTCGCAGAGACGCTTCGAACACGCTGTGAAGCAGGCTACCACGCTGAAGTGGGTTCAGCCAACGGTCTGGGTCCAGTTCCGGATCATCCGGCGAACGGATCCCCAGAACCACGCTGTGCAGGTACCGAAGCGGACAACTGGCGAGTGCCTCTAGACGACTTGCTGAAAGAACAACTCCGTCCTTCACACGGGGATCTAATTCCTCCGGTCGTGGTTGGATTATCCCGTGAACCTGACCTGGGTCACCAAACATTCTCTCCTCATCAGCAGCTAGGCCACGATCAAGCCCCGGAAATGATCCACGCACCGACGCGACACCTCTCTTGATGCTTGAGTCAGTTCCTAAGGCCCGCATCCAAACGTCATCTCCATCAAGCGCTGGACGCTTTGCCCCCGGGATCGCGCTGATGACGGGACTGATAGCCTCCTGAAGATCGTCAAACGTCAATGATGCATCACCGCGAGCTAACCGGAGCGCGTGAAGCAAGATAGAAGAGGGGGCAATTGTCTGAGCCCCGGAAACATCCCACGCTCCGAAGCTCATCGTCACGACGCCCCTGAGACGTGCGAACATCGCAGCGAAACTAAAGAGCCTCTCACGAAAAGCCTCAGTTGAAGTGAGCAGGCCGGTTCCTAGCACTCTGCGATCGCTGTCCAGGAGCACGGCGTCCTGCCTCACGCCTCCTGGCATCCTTTCCGCATCCAGCCCTACCACGAAAACCGCCTCACGACCCGAGTAACCTCCATGCTCCAAATCGCTCAAGTGGAGAGCTCCGCCTGTCGACGTCCAAGGCGCACCTGTCCCGTCAGGATCATCACCAAAGATCTCCGGACGTACTCTGAGGTCCAAGTGACGTCGAAGAATCGAGACCGCAGAACGAAAATCCGTTCTGCGATTTAGCGTTGCCTCAATCCGCTCAAGAACTCGGGATACCTCCTCTCGTGCGCGGCGATCTGCTCCACGTCCACGTGTTACTCTGCGGAGAAAAGACCTCAGACCACGCGCGATCTCTGCCGGTGAGACGCGATCGGTATCTCCAACCATACGATCAGGGATCGTCGGCGTCTCCTTGAGAGGCGGGAACAGGATTGCCCGGATCGCTTCGATTTCCTCTCGCGCTCGGTTCCG
>MDSZ01166528.1_pt1 | contig 11220 bp, 10 predicted proteins | sample 811201 | NCBI WGS metagenome assembly MDSZ01 (sample SAMN05326647, study PRJNA326480) | marine metagenome | isolation source: seawater | place: Indian Ocean: North | collected 2010 | reverse complement strand
TTGGTGGGATTAGAGAAGTTTTATTGGATAGTAGTCAAAAAACTTATACTGACATTTATAAAAAAGCAGATAGACCTTTAAGAATAAAAACCGCACAAAATCAATTTATAGGACTTTTCCCTAGATATACTATGGAAGCCATTGGGCTAATGTTTTTAGCTTTTTTAGCTATTTTATTAAAGCAAAGGGGAAGTACTGGTGAGTCAGAGATTGCTCTTCTAGGTACAATGGCATTGGGTGCTCAACGTTTGTTACCGTCAATCCAGCAGATATATTCATCTTGGTCTGTCATAAAAGGAAATTCAGGAGCAGTTCTTTCTGTATTGAAATTTCTTGAACAGAAAGTTCCAACTTCCAATCTGATTAATCCAAAATTAAATTTTAAATTCAGGGATAAGTTTGAGATGAAGAATATAAGTTTTAGATACAATAAGAACTCTAAATATATTCTTAAGGACATCAATCTTACAATTAATAAAGGTGAGAGAATTGGGATTATAGGTCAAACAGGCAGCGGTAAGAGTACCCTTTTGGATATTATGATGGGTCTTTTACAAAACGTTGAGGGACAGATTTTAATAGATAACAAAAGTCTTTATGACATAAATCAACACAGCATTCAGTCCTCATGGAAAAAAATAGTTGCACACGTACCACAAGATATTTACCTTACTGATAGTTCATTTGAATCTAATATAGCTTTTGGTGTTCCACCAGATAAAGTTGAGCATCAAAGGCTTATTCAAGCTTGCAAACAAGCTCAAATTTTGTCATTTATCCAAAGCCTTCCAAAAGGTTTTCAAACCAATGTTGGTGAAAGAGGTTCTCAATTAAGCGGAGGTCAACTACAAAGAATAGGTATTGCAAGAGCATTATATAAAGAAGCTCAGGTTCTTTTCTTCGATGAGGCGACTAGTGCTTTAGATACATCAACTGAAACAGCATTAATGAATTCTATTAGTTATTTAAGCAAAGATCTTACAATTATAATTATTGCTCATAGACTTAGTTCTTTAGAAAATTGCGATCGGATACTTAAAGTCAAAGATGGCCAAGTAAATAATGTAAAATTAAATTAAATGATTTTAATCAAATTAAAATCAAAAGTGTTGCTACTTTTATAAAATATATTCTTTATTGACTTCTTCTCTTATTACATTAAATTAAAAAAATGAATTCTCATGGTTTTCTTTCTAAAAGTGTTGATAAGAAAGTTATAGAACTTATTAGGAGTGAAGTATCTATATTTCTTAAATCTGAGGTTCAAAAGTCAAATTATTATAAAAATATATCTGAAAAAATAGATCATCTTAATGATTTAATCAATCCCTCTTTATATACAAAGGTTAGTAATTTGCTCGCTAATTCGAGTCCTCAGCTTTTAGCAATTGAATTACATGTTCAAGAAGCAGGATGCCCTGGAATACCTGCTCATCAAGATAATTTTTATCATCATATTGATCCACTTGATGGTTTAAAGATCTTAATACCCCTTCAATCTATGGATAGATCTCAGGGCGCACTGATTTTTCTTAATAATGAAGTTAATTCTCCTGTATTAGAACATTGTTCTTCAGATTTTGCTAATTTTTCATCTTTTATCAATAAAAATATTATTGATTCACTTGAATTTACTACTACTTCTTATTCTTATTTAGAGGGTGACTGTAGTTATCACTTTATGAATTCTATACATTTTTCTGATGGAAATAAGACTAACTTAGACTATTACTTTCTTGTTTACAGGTTTCAGAAACCTAATCCAAAGATTGATTTAAAACTTCGTTCAGAATATGAGAAGTGTTATGCAAATCACTTGCAAAAGATTAATATTAATTGATAATGTTTTGCATAAAAAATGTTATTTCTCTATAACAAATTTTAAATTTATCTTAATATGAGATTAATTATTTATTTTCAATTCTAATTTTAAAAACAATGCCTGGGTATGAAGCTATAGGAAAAGAAGAGTCCAATGAAGTTGCAGAGGTTTTTAAAAATGGAGGAGTATTATTTCGTCATGGTTTTGATTCAATACGTTGTGATACTTATAAAGTTAGATCATTTGAGAACCAATTTAAAGAATATTTTGGATCTCCCTATTCTTTAGCCGTATCTTCTGGAACAGCTGCTTTGAGAGTTGCTTTAGCAGCATTAAATATTGGTGAAGGAGATGAAGTGATTACTCAGAGTTTCACTTTTGTTGCGACTGTTGAAGCAATTATTGAATCTAGAGCTAAACCGATTTGTGTCAATATTGATAAAACTCTGAATTTGGATCCACTTGATTTAGAAAATCACATAACACCTAAAACAAAAGCTGTTATCGCTGTTCATATGCTTGGTGTTCCCTCAAGATTAGATGAGATCAAAAAAATATGTAACAAATATAATTTATTTTTAATCGAAGATACAGCTTGGGGTTGTGGAGGAAGCTTGAATAATAAACCACTTGGTACTTGGGGTGACATTGGTACCTTTAGTTTTGATTTTGCAAAGACAATTACTACAGGAGAAGGGGGTATGTTACTCATTAAAGATGAGACAATCTATGAAAAAGCAGCAGCATGGCATGATCATGGACACGAGAATAATCCAAGCGTTCCAAGATGGGAAGATACTCGATCAAGCAGTGGATTTAATTTTAGAATGATGGAACTTCAAGGAGCTGTAGGAATTGCTCAACTAAGAAAGTTACCCAAAATTGTTGAACTACAAAGAAAGAATCTAAACACAATTTGGGAAATGATAGAAGATCTTCCCTATGTTGAATTGAGAGAATATCCTCAAGGATCATATGAAACAGCCGATGCACTAATTTTTTTATTGCCGAATTCTAATTTAGCCAAGATTTGCAGAGAGGAATTGTTAAAAGTCTCGATCTCTACAAAAATATTGCCCGAAGCCTATACGTGGCACTTTGCAGGCGAATGGAATCATATGAAAGAACTTAACGAATCAAAGAAAGTCGATTATAGTTCTTCTGAAATGATACTAAGACGAGCTGTTTCTATACCAATTGGCTTATCTTTAGCTTCTCAAACACCAAAATTGATAAGAGATGCAATTATAAAAGCTTATAATTCTTCCCAAAATACTTAATGATATGAATTGTAAAATCGCAGTTATTATACCGACATATAATCACGAAAAGTATATAGGTAGATGTTTGAGATCTCTTCTTAACCAGACAATTTCCCAAAAAAATTTTCAAATTATAGTAATTGATGATGCAAGCACAGATAGAACAAATTTTGCACTAAAACTATTTAAAGATCCAAATGAATCAGTGATTAATATTATTACAAATGTGGAAAATATAGGCCTTCCTGCCTCCATAAATAAAGGAATACAATCATGCCACTCAAAATATGTTGTTAGGGTAGACTCAGATGATTATGTGAATACCAACTTCTTAAATTTACTATACATATATTTAGAGGAAAACCCTGAAGTTCATGCAGTTTCTTGTGATTATATTGTAGTAGATAACAATGAAAATGTTATAGAAAGATGTAATAGTTTTTCTAAGCCAATTGCATGTGGAATAATGTTTAGGCGTGAGTATTTAATAGAAATTGGACTTTATGATGAATTATTTAGATGTAATGAGGAGAAAGATTTAAGAATAAGATTTGAAGAGAAATACAAAATAGAAAGACTTTCTATACCTCTTTATCGATACAGAAGACACTCGAATAACATAACGAATGATAAACAAATGATTGATGATTTTGATAAGAAGTTAGAAAAAAAACATTCTATATCTTTAAAAAAACAAAATAATGCTTTTCAAAATTAATTATTATGCCAACTATTAACCTCGGATCTAGAAAAATAACCCAGGCCTCAACTCCTTATGTTATTGCTGAAATAGGTGTTAATCATGAAGGCTCACTTGATTTGGCAAAAAAATTAATTGATTTAGCTAAAGAAGGTGGTGCAGATGCCGCTAAATTTCAAAGTTATAAAGCTAAATCATTAGCATCTAAAAATTCTCCTAGCTATTGGGACTTAAAAAAAGAAAGGACTACTTCACAATATGAACTGTTCAAGAAATATGACTCTTTTGACTCAGAAGAGTATATTGCTTTAGCTGAGCATTGTAATGATATTGGGATTGATTTCTTGTCAACCCCCTTTGATGACGACTCTCTAGAATTTCTATCTCCACTAGTATCTTTTTATAAAATTGCTTCTGCTGATATAACTAATATTCCCTTTTTAAGAAAAGTTTCTGAGAAAAACAAGCCTATAGTATTGTCTACTGGTGCAGCCACTCTCGCAGAGATAGAGACTGCTCTCTTTACCATAAATTCCAAATCAACTGCTCAAGTTTCTTTATTGCATTGCATTTTAAATTATCCGACCACTAATAAAGATGCAAATCTTTTGATGATTAAAAGTTTAGCTAAAGTATTTCCAGAATTAGTCATAGGATATTCTGATCACACCTTACCTGATGTAAATATGAACTCATTAATAACTGCTTATTTACTTGGGGCGGTTATTTTAGAAAAACATTTTACGCATGATAAATCACTTCCTGGAAATGATCATTATCACTCCATGGATGTAAATGATTTAAAAATATTTAAAGAAAGAGTTTCTCTCATAGATGATTTGCTCGGAGAATATAAAATTAAGCAGCCTATAACCAAAGAAGCAATATCTAGGAAAAATGCTAGAAGAAGTATTGTTTTAACAAAGGACTTAAATGAAAATCATATAATTACTCCAGAGGATATTACGTGTAAAAGGCCAGGTACTGGAATTAGCCCATTAAATTATGATCAGGTTTTAGGCATGAAATTGAAATCCAGTTTTCAATCAGATCATGTTCTTAATTGGAGTGATCTTTTTTGATTTAAATGAGTAATAATGTAGCAATTATTCAGGCTAGGTTAGGTTCTAAAAGATTTCCTAAAAAAATGCTTTCTAGGCTTCAAGGAAAATCCTTGATAGAATGGGTGATTATTCGATTATCTTATTCGAAATCTCTTGATAAAATAATCTTAGCCACCAGTACTGAAAAGGATAATGATGAACTAGTAGATAAAATTAAATCCTACAATATCTCCATATATAGAGGTTCGGAATATGATGTTTTAGATAGATTTATTTCTGCAGCCAAAAAGTTTAATGTAAAAAATATTATAAGAGTTTGTGCAGATAATCCCTTTATTGATCCTCTTGAGATTGATCGTTTGATTAACTTTTACAATAAGTCTAATTTTGATTATGTTTGTAATCATAGAAACTTTTTGGGAAACAATTATGCTGATGGATTTGGTGCTGAAATTTTTAGTACTTCTTTACTCTCAAAAGTTTCTCAAATGACAAATTCTTCATCTGATCGAGAACATGTAACTAAATATATTCTAAACAATTTAAAAAAATTCAATGTGCATGCAATCAAACCTCCAGTTTCGCTCTCTTACCCTGATTTGAAATTTGATGTTGATTACCCAGCAGATTTGTATAAATTAGAACAGCTTGCTACTAGAGGAGTAAGTTTTGATACTAAGGCCTCAGAAATTATAAAAATAGCTTTAAACTCTAATCTATAATTATGAAATTAAATAATCAAAATCAACAAAATACTGAACGTAAGTTAATCCTATATGAATTGAATGAAGTGCCTCTAAGACTCTTGAAGGAATATATACGAATCAAACCTTTCTCTTCACTTGCAAAAATATATTATGATGGACAATTTTTTAAAACTATTACGAAGGATGATGGAGAACTTCACCCTTGGAGTACTTGGCCTACTGTCCATAGAGGAGTTCCTAACACAATTCACAATATAAGGTTTATAAACCAAGACTTATCTCAATCAATTTCTTATAAGCCTGTCTGGGAAATCCTTGCAGAGAATGATATATCCGTTGGTATTTTTGGATCTTTGCAATCTTATCCACCTTTTTTGAATAAAAATGTACTTTTCCATCTTCCTGATACCTTTGCCCCAAACGAAAAAAGCCACCCAAAAATCTTAGAGATATTTCAATCATTTAATTTAATGATGACTGGAGAAAATAAAGCAGTTTCAAGACCAATTAATATTAAAAATATTGTTATTTTTTTAAAATTATTTATCTATAAACTTGTATCGTTTAATTTGTTGATTAAAGTTATTAAGCATTTGATACTAGAAGTTTTAAGACCGGAGTATAAAAAAAGAAGATCAATTTTTCAGGCTCATTTTACTTTTGAACTTTATATAAAATTTTTAAAAAAATATAAACCTTCTTTCTCTACTTACTTCACTAATCATGTAGCAGGAATGATGCATAGATATTGGAAATATGTTTTCCCAGAGGACTTTGAACTTGAGCAAGATATAAAAAACTCTTTTAAGGCTAAATCAGTTATCAAAGCTATGGATATTGTCGATTCTCATCTTAAAGAATTAATTAAAATTTCTCATACTAATAATTACAATTTGCTTTTGGTAAGCAGTATGGGGCAAGATTCTATTGATAGAGGTGAATATATTCCTGAACCATTATTAGTTGATTTTAAAAAATTTATTAATTTCTTAGACTTAAATATTTTAAATTTTGCTTTGCTTCCTGCAATGCAGCCTGATATTTGCGTAGATTGTAAAAATATCGAATCTTTGAATGAAATTAGAGAAAAAATAAAATTTCTTACTGATAGTCAAGGACTAGTTTTGCTTAAAGAAAAATATGAACCTACTGGCCTAAAATTGAATTTATCTGTTCAGCGAACACGATCTATTGCAGAAAATAAGAAATTAATTTTTTTGGATAAGCGCTCCGATTTATTTAATGTGGGATTTGAACTTTTAAAGAGAGATATTGGCACTGGATACCATATTCCTGAGGGAATAATGATGTATTACGGAGAATCATCAAACTCATTCAATAATAAAAATGATGATGAGGTGGATTCTTGCAGGATTACTCCATCAATTCTTGAATATTTTGGCTTAGATATTCCTGAATATATGCAAAGTTCAATTAAAGATTGTTGATTATTATTTATTGATTCTTGCAGTGTGATTTCTAAGATTATATTTTCCTCTAATAAATCCATAATGTTAAAGTAGTACCTGATAACAATAAATTTTGGAAGGAAATGCCGAGAGCTCTTGTAACTACAGTGCCATTTGCAAGTGAAAATAAATTACCTTTAGATTTGTTGGAATCCCGTGGAATTGAATATGTAATTAATCCTTTAAATCGAAGGCTTAAAGAGAACGAATTGATTGAACTCGTTAAAGACTTTGATGCAATTATTGCAGGTACTGAGCCAATAACTGCTAAAGTTTTAGAAGCAGCTCCTTCTTTAAAGATTATTTCTAGAGTAGGAATAGGACTTGATAGTGTTGACTTGTTGGAGGCAAAAAAAAGAAAAATAGCTCTTTGTTATACCCCCGATGCCCCTGCACCAGCAGTTGCCGAAATTACAATTGGATTAATGTTAAGTCTTTTAAGATACATAAACATAGCAAATATTGAAATGCATGAGGGGAAATGGAATAGATATTATGGTCGTAGAATTCCCGAAATTACTCTAGGTATTATTGGAGTTGGAAGAATTGGAGGAAGGGTGCTTAGAAGATTAAGTTCGTTTGGATCTCCAAAAGTATTAGTTAATGATATTGAACCTACAGAAAATGTTACAGATAAGTTGAAACTCGAGTGGGTAGATAAAGAAACTATTTATAAACAGGCTGACTTAATATCTTTACATTTACCCTTAACAAATTTGACAAAAAATATGATTACTTATGATCAATTGAAGATGATGAAATCAGATGCAATCATAATAAATACTTCCCGAGGTGGAATTATAAATGAGAATGATTTAGCTAAAGTCCTTAGAGAACCTCACCTATCTGGTGCTGCTATAGATGTATTTGAAAATGAGCCTTATTCCGGGGATTTGAAAAATGTAAAAAATTGCCTATTAACCTCTCATATGGGATCAATGTCTCTAGATTGTCGATCCAAAATGGAAATAGAAGCTGTTGAGGAGGTTGTTAGGTTTTTTACAGGCAAACCTTTAAAACGTCCAGTTCCTGAGGAGGAATATGAACTCAAAAAAAATTATTAATGAATTATTATTGTTTTAAATGAATAGGGTCTGTGTTTTTGGGGGATCAGGTTTTCTTGGCAGTCATGTGGCTGACGCATTAACTGAAAAAGGATTTTATGTAAGGTTATTCGATAAAAAAAAGTCGAATTGGTTGCAATCATCTCAAGAAATGTTTGTGGGAGACTTGTTGAATCCTGATGAAGTTAATAGCGCCGTAGAAGGAATGGATTATGTCTACAATTTTGCTGCTTTAGCTGATTTGAATGATGGACTCCTAAACCCTTTAAAAACTATAAATGTAAATATTCTCGGCAATGCAAATATATTAGAAGCTTGTCGTAAATTTTCGATAAAAAGATTTATTTTTGCCAGTACAGTTTATATAAATAGTAGAGAGGGTGGTTTTTATAGATGTAGTAAATATTCAGCTGAGCAATATGTAGAAGAGTATCAAAAAGTTTTTAATTTAGACTATACAATTCTTCGCTATGGTTCCTTATATGGGCCCAGATCTAATTCTTCAAATGGACTTTATAATATTATAAAAAAATCTATAGAATCTGGAGTGGTTAGATATTCTGGCAACTCTGAATCTTTAAGAGAGTATATCCATGTCGAGGATGCTGCTAAAGCAAGTGTTGTAGCTTTGAGTAATGATTTCCGTAATCAAAGTGTTGTTTTAACTGGTCAGGAGCCGATGCGTGTTCATGATCTGTTGAAAATGATAGTCGAGATAATGGGTTTAAATACTGAAATTGAGTTTGAAAATATTGATAAGCCGGGCCATTATGTAAGAACTCCTTACTCTTATAAACCACAAATTGGGAGAAAGTATATTCCACCTTTGCATGTCGATTTAGGGCAAGGTCTTCTGCAGTTGATAGAGTATGTTAAACATGAATCAAACAAAGATATTTAATATCTGTTTCTAAATTGAATTATATAGATACTTTAAAAAAATATAAATTAGTATTCTTTGATTTTGACGGAGTCATCAAAGAATCTGTAGACGTTAAAACTCAGGCTTTTAAATCTTTGTTTAAGAATTGTGGGGATGATTTAAAAAATAGAATCGAAGAACATCATTTATCTAATGGAGGTATATCTAGATATTTGAAGATTCCCATTTATTTGGAATGGGCTGGGATTGAAGTGAATCAAAATATTATTGATAAGTATGCATATAATTTTTCTAGTTTAGTCGTTGATGCTGTAGTTAATTCTTGTTGGGTCAAAGGAGCTTTAGAATACTTAGAAGCAAATAAAGAAGGACAAAGGTTTGTATTAATTACTGCAACTCCAGATGAAGAGATTGATTTGATACTTTCAGAATTGAAGATAAAACAATATTTTTGTGATGTCTTTGGGTCTTCAGTAAATAAAATTAAAGCAATATCACTTTCTCTGAATAAATATCAAATCGCTAATAAAAATGCTGTAATGATAGGAGATTCCTCCACTGACATGGAAGCTGCAATTGGAAATTCAGTTGATTTTATTTTGAGATCTGCAAGTTATAATAAGTCATTACAAAAAATATTTAATGGTCCACATATAAAAGACTTTAACAATGAATAGAATAAACTCTCTTAAATCTATTAGAAATCGACTTGCCTCAAATCAGCCATCAATTGGTGGATGGATGCAAATTCCCCATATCGCTATTGCTGAAATATTCGGGAATTCAAGATTTGATTGGGTAGCTATTGATATGGAGCATGGATCTATATCTTCTAATCAATTGCCTGAACTTTTTTTGGCTCTAGAAAAAGGAAATACTCTTCCTCTTGTCCGCTTAATTGAAGGTACAAATGTTGAATGTAAAAAGGCTCTTGAGGCAGGAGCAGGAGGAGTCATAATTCCAATGATTAAAACCGCAGATCAGCTTATGACAATTATAAATTTATGTCGTTGGCCTCCAAAGGGTATAAGGGGGGTTGGTTTCTCGCGAGCTAATTTATATGGCGAAAATTTTGAAGAGTATAAAGAAGAGTCCCAAAACCCTTTAATTATTGCAATGATTGAACATGTAAATGCTATAGAGAATCTGGAAGATATTTTATCCGTAGACGGTTTAGATGCAATTTTAATTGGTCCATATGATTTATCAGCGTCTATGAGAATAACTGGTGAATTTCAAAATCCAATTTTTATTTCAACAATGGAATTAATCTTAAAAAAAGCTAAGAAAAAAAATATCTCTGCTGGAATTCATATTATTGAGCCTAATAGAGATGAGCTGGAATTTCGTATAAATCAGGGATTCAATTTCTTACCTTATTCTATCGATTCAGTTATGCTTAGAAACTTATCTAATGTTTCAATTTAGAGTAAATTAATAGTTTCATTTGTGGTTTTTAGTCCTAGACTTAAAATCAAGAAGATTAGTATATTTATTAATAAATAAGAAAACCATAAATAATGTCACTTCCAAGTAAATGCCCTTTATGTTCAGCGGGGACTGATAAACAATCAGTTATCACTCAACACGTTTACGGGAGTAATCAAAATCGAAAAAACGCATTTTTTCGTTGTAGTAAATGTGATGTCGTATATCAGTATCCTGGTTTAAGTAAAGAAGAGGAAAAGCAGTTTTATGCTGATGAATTTGAAAAGTTTATGTCCAACAGATCTATGATGGAAGTTGGTTGGCATAAAGCTGAAAAACATTTCAAAGATAATGAAACTACATATCGTAGAAGGAGACAATATCTTAAACCCTATTTAAAAGAAAAAATGAAAATACTGGAAATTGGATGCTCCTCAGGATTTATGTTACTTCCTTTGGTTGAATTAGGTCACGAATGCTTTGGGGTAGAACCATCAGGTGTTTTTAGTGAATTTGTAAAAACAAAAAACATCCCAGTTTATAATTCAATTGAAGAATTGGAATCAAATGATAACAATAATAAATTTGATTTGATTATGCATTTTTTTGTTTTAGAACATATTTCAAACCCAATTGATTTTTTGAAGAAGCAATTGTCATTTTTAAAACCTGGTGGAAATATAATTTTTGAAATTCCGAATGTTGCTGATCCGCTTTATACAGTCTATGACATACCTGAATTTGAGAAGTTTTATTGGTCAATAGCTCATCCATGGTATTTCAGTGAAAAATCTATTGAATTTATTTTGAATAAGTTATCA
>MDSZ01210155.1_pt1 | contig 11221 bp, 12 predicted proteins | sample 811201 | NCBI WGS metagenome assembly MDSZ01 (sample SAMN05326647, study PRJNA326480) | marine metagenome | isolation source: seawater | place: Indian Ocean: North | collected 2010 | reverse complement strand
GCTATTGTTCCTATTAAAACTGTTATTGCTGATCTTAGAAAATGTAATGATGATATTGGCATTGAATCTTGCTTTGAATTTACCAAAATGTAATAATTTATAAAATTGATTCTTTTTTCTTTTCTTTTTATTTTTTAATTATTCTAATCATTTGTCATGTATTTATGTTCTCATTGTGATAGTACCGTTTTAATTGCAACTGCATTCCCGCATTATGGCAATAATTTTATTTATATGTGTGATGAATGTTTTAACTATATAGACAACAAACTTATTCCTTTGTCATTTGATTGTGATAAAATTAATTCTTTAAAAAAGAAAAATATTCTTAATAAAATTAACAAAAAATTTAAATCTTAATAAATTATATAAAGCTTATTTTGTTTTATATATTAAAAGCGGGGTGGCGCAGAGGAAGCGTGTCTGGCTCATAACCAGAAGGCCGAAGGATCGAAACCTTCCCCCGCTATTTTACATGTTTTTTATTCTGTTCTTATTTTTTATTAATTTTTTTAATGTAAAATATAATAAAAACATTGTTTTTTTATTATAAGACTTTTTTTAAAAATAATTTAAATATATTTTGACTTCTAAATAAAAAAAATGAAAAAAAATATAATTTATTTCTTTTATTTTTTTATATTTGAATTGCAATCTTTTATTTTACAAAACAGAAACATTAACTATTTAGGCGGCATTAGAAAATATATTTCTGAGAAAAAAATGTTAAATAATAAGAGAAATTTTAAAAATGATACATTAACTAATCAAGAAATTTATGATATTTCTTGGTATGTTGTTGGTGAAACTCAAACTTTTAAAAATAATAAACCTAGAAAAGTCACTATTTGGAGCAAAGACTATGTAATTTGGAGAAATAATTCTGATTATTATGCTTGTGATAATATTTGCCCACACAGAGGAGCTTCACTTGCCAAAGGGACAATTTGCAATAATAATATTATTTGTCCATATCACGGCTATGAATTTAATTCACACGGAGAGCTTAAATTTGTCCCTGGTTTAAAATTTAAAGAAAACATTAAATTCAACATTAATTCTTTTGATGTTATTGAGAGAGACGGTTGGGTTTATTTGAATACTTTTTTGAATAATAATAATTATTCTGAAAATATTTATATTGAACCTGAAAGATTATTCAATAATAATAATAATGATTTTAAACAGGTATTATTAAAACGAGATTTCAAATGCTACCCTAGAATACTCACTGAAAATTCATTAGATATTATGCATATAGCTTATGTGCATACTTTTGGTAATAAAGAAGAACCTGCACCATTTTTCGAGAATACTACCAAAATAAATAAATGGCATTATAAAACTAGTTATCTTTACAGTTCTGGAAAAAAATCTATTCCTAGGGTTCTATTTAATATCAATAATATTACCGTGGAAAATGAATTTATTATGCCTCATACTACTGTCGCTAGAGTTATTTTTAATGGTATGATATCTACCATTATTACCTCTGTTCTACCTATTAACGATAATGAATGTACAATTTTTGTTAAAACATATAGAAATTTTATTATGAACCCTTTTGGTGATTGGTACACTTCTTATGCAATGAGTAATACTATTAATGAAGATAGAGAGATTGTCGAAAACATTGATCCTAATTGTATTGACGGAAAATATAATATGAAATTTGATAAGTTACAAAATATTTATAGAGCTATGTATAAAAAACATGTCCATATTCCATTAAAATAAAAATATATAAAATTGATTTTTTTAAATTTTATATTAATATTAAAAAATAAAAATGAATAACAATGAATAAAAATTCGCTAATTAGATATGATTCTAAATATTTTAATAAAGAATATTTTAAATCCTTCAACGATGATCATAAAATGCTTATTAAAAATAATAATAATAATTATTTAGAATATATTCCTAGTCCATATGATAGATCTTTAACTTTTAAAGTTAATGCTACTAAGAGAATGATAATTTATAGAAAAAATATTAAAAACATTTTAATTAAAGAATTTGATAATTTACCTGCGTTTCAAGAGATTATTGATATTATACTTAATTATGTTGGCTATAATATAGATGATGTATATATTTCTTTAAATGTACGTGAAAATCCTGATTATAAAGCTCTAATTTATAATTGTTAGCGTTAATATTTATAAAATTGATTTTATTTGGTTTTTTTATTTTTTTTGATAATTTATATATGAACTTTGATCAAAGTTTTATAAATGATACTTGGATACCCTGGACTTCTAAATCCAATGATACTGATTTCAAATCTACTATTAAGTGTGTTGGTAATGGTGAGCAAAAACTAGCTAAAGAATTAGATATTACTTCTACTTTAGGAGGTCAAAATAGTGTTATTGATTTAGAACATCCTATAATAGGATCTATTAGTATTAAAGACATCACTCATGATGACTGTACTTTGGGGACAGAAGGTTGTCATAAAATTAGAAGTTGTTTTAGAAAAATTGTATATCCATTAATCAGTTGGTGTGAAAAATACCAAGATTATTGCGAATATGCACAAAATATTATTGTTAAACTTAAAGAAAAATATGGTAGTTCTAGAACTACTATATTTGAAGGTATAGAAAGATTTGAACTTTGTTCTAGCAATTTTAAAATGTTAGATAAAATTTTAAATGATATAATTATTGCCAAAGAAAATCTTGATATATCTAGTCTTAATAGTGAATATATTATTGACATTTGCAATAATCTTTCCAATACTTCATTTATTGATATTTGTAATAATTGCGTTCGACAAGAAGCCATTAATATGACACTAATAATAGTTCATGAATCAAAAGGCTGGATGATTGTTAAAAACTTAAAACGTATAACTTGCCCACGTATTACTAGAGGAGCACCTAGAATCAATGTTAATTTGGATACTTCATTAAATTAATTTACATTATTTATTATTTTTCATAAATTTATAAAATTGATTGATAATTTAATATTTTTTATTTGCAAAAAATATTAAAAATGTCTAATTGGGTTAGAGGTCAAAAAATTAATAAAGAGAAAACTTTTAATAATCGTCCTTCTAAAGATAAAAAACAAAAAAATAAAAACGATTCTACAAAGTTTCAAAAATCAAATCCTTATAAAAATCAACAAGTTAAAAATCTTAAACCTGAAATTTTGGCACCAAATAATTCCAATAACAATCGAAGAATAATCGTACCTATAGATGAGAATCTTGCGAAAGATTATATCCAGGAAACCAAATGGAAAGATGCAATTTCTAGTAATGAATTTGATTTAAGTATGAATCATTTCAATGAACCACTTATTGATGAATATGACCAAAGATATTGGATAGGTAATATTTGGAATGGTCCAATTATGATTAAATATGTGAAAACCTCTGATAATAACAAATCCCTATTTAAAATTTCCAATAAAAAAATGTTCAGTCGTAATGGTAAAGATTGGTATAATAGTTGGAAAGAGACTTTTACTGATGAAGAATGGTTGTTACACAATGAATCAATTGCTGAAAATAATTATATTAGATTAAGAAATAAATATTTGTCGTCTTTACCTTATTACTCCGATTCTGACTCTGATTATGAATCTGATTAAAATATCAAAATTTTAATATTATATGTTTTTTAATCTTTCTCTTTGTCCAACACTACTTCTTTTAAGATATTTTTTATTATTTTATTTTTTTCAGATTCTTCGCCACTACCCAAACTATTTTCTGTCATTTTTACATATTTTTTAAAATCTTTTGAATTTGTATTTAAATGATCTGGATGTGCAGCTAACCATTCACTAGTATTTACTATATTTTTATTTACTACTTTATTTACTGCGCGTTTTATTTCTTGTTTTTCGTCATCCTTATGCCATTCATCATTATCTTTTATATACAATACTTCTCTTTTCAAATCTGTACAATGCATTGGTCTTTTAGTTTCCTCTATTTTACTTAAAGCTGTTTGAAATATATTAGTTATTCCTTTTATATGACCATTATCTGTTGTATATTCTAAATCTTTCAATTGTACTTGCAGAGAATTTATAAAATCTGTTAAATTTAATGCATCTTTACAAGTTTCGTTCAAATAAAATTGTAAATTAAATTGATTATTTGTTGTATTGTTATTATTATTGCCAATTAGTGGTATCATTTTACTATTATTTTCTTGTAATTCGTTTATTGTTTTTGCTTGTTCTTGCATTGTCTTCATTGCTTCCATAAATAATTCTTTATAACTAGGATCATCATTCTTTTTTACTAATATTTCATCTATTTCATCTTCATCGGTTTCTACTTCATCTATTTCATCTTCATCTGTTTCTACTTCATCAATATAAGAGCATTTTTGCTGATGTTTATGTAATCCTTGTCTATATTTATATTCTTTTCCACATTCACATATAAATTTCATTTTTGCGGATTTTTCGGATTTTGTTGTCATCCTTGTCATCCGTTTATGTTTTGCAGTTTGTAAATGTTTTGTATAATCTTTCTTATCACACGTATTATAGTGACAAAATTTACAGAAATATTTCTTTCTATTTTTTTGCGGATTTTTTGCGGATTTTTTGTCCTCCATTTTGTCATCCATTTTACTAAAATAGGATGACAAAAAAATCCGAAAAAAAAAACGAACAATTTTTTTTTCAGTAACAAAATTTTTTATGAAAAATGAAATTTAAAGCATTTTCGTCACAAGTCAAAAATCACAAATTCTTGAAAAAAAATTTTATTCGTATATTTTAAAAATGGACATTTTAAAAATGTCCAATTTCGTAAACTAAAAATGAATTTTTTTTTTGTATAGAAATTAATAAATTAAATTTAATATAAAGAATCAACATTTTGGGTATTTAAAGAAAAAATTGAAAATGTTACCATAAATAAATTATATTTTAAAGATTGTAATCAGAAACGAGTTGTTTAATATGAACAATTCTAGGTGAAGGATAATTAATAATTTTTAATGGAACCCATTTTTTAAATTTAAAATTAAAAGAACATTCAATATTCACAATTTTTTGTAAATCAACGTATTTATCAAGATTGATATTTTGAAAGTCATCTTCGTCATCACTTTCTTCAATGCAGTCAAGGTTGTAATTCTCTTTAATATTTCTGAAAATACTGTTCATAAAAACACTAGTTTTGTACGAAGGTATAAAAGCAATATTATAAAATACAAGTTCTTTGTCTTTACCGAATGCATGTAAATGATAAATATCATTTTGTAAATCAGCAGAAACTTTAAATATAGCAGTTTTTCTATGGATAGGACGTGAAAAGTCAATAGTATATTTTATAATTTTACTAGTATATATGACATTGGCTACTTTGGTAATGAGGTTCAATTTTTTGGTAAGGAAAACATTAAAATAAGGGAGTGTTTTAATAAGTGATCGATATTGTATGTGATGAATGGAATATGATATGTTGTTAGAAATATCCAAAGGAATAGTATTACATTTATTTTCGTCAAATTCAATGGACCAGATCATAGGTAAAGCGAATACAAAGATACCATAATTGATATAAGAGGATTGCAAAGTTTCTACAAGTTCATTTAATATTTTCAATTTGGAAAAGCAATTAAAATTGATTAATTCAATACCCATATAATAGAAAATATCTTCTATAATAAAATATTTAATAGGGTTATCATCTTCAATAATAATAGATCCATAAATTAATGTACCATGAGTAAGGTCAATAAAATCATGATAAAACATAGTACAATTAACAGGCTTTTTATCCCTATTTAATTCAAAAATATAACAAACATCTTGATCTTTAAAGTAGGTAAAATAAGCAATAAATTTTTTTCCAGTAGGTATAGCTAAACAAATATTATAATTATTGGAAACTTTCTTATGAGAGATCGTTTCATAGGAAAGTTCAAAATTGGGAATAGAATTAAAGATTTTATTATAAACGTGAGGTTTAATATCCATAACAGTATTGTGGCTATTTTTTTATGTTATTTAAAGTTTAAATAAAATCAAATTTATACAAATAATAAAAACAAAAAACAATAGCGCAAAGTATGTAAAAATCAACTTTAATATTAAAAAAATTAAAAATGCGAGAAAATATGTACGAAAAAATTATTATCCTAATTAAAAAAACAGAGAGGCAGGTTAATACGACGAAAAAAGAAAAAAGAATTCTGCGTTTAAAAGAAATAAAATGTCTAACAAAATGATTATATATATCACAATCAAGAAAAATTAATAAATGACAGAGAAAAAGTTGTGGATATTTGATAAGATAATAGAAATTAGACCTAGGATATTTTTTAGTTACACTGCAACTAAATCCATCACTAGTAGCATTATGCCACCACCATGGAGGAATGAAAAGAGAATCACCAGGTTGAAGAACAACTTTATATATTTTAAGTTGATGATGGTTAAGTAATTTGATATTGAAATCAATAACATCAAAATCCTTTTGACGAATAAAGTTTTTTTCACCAGGTATGCAAGGATTACCAAGTACAAGATTTTTATCAAAATTATCATCAAAGTTAAATAAATAAATAGTTTTTTCTCCAAAAATTTGATTGATAATGTAATCGTCCCATAGATGAATGTGTGTTCCGCTACCGCTACCATTATTACCAAAAAAAAGAACAGATGTGTCAGAATTATTATGAATATATTTATTATCTACATCATCAAATATTTCAGGTTTATCAAAATCATCTAAATTAATTTCTCCAATATAGAGAAAATTATCTTTAGATTTTTCAATAAATTGCTGGATATTATATTTAAGATAAATATCGACGTTAGAAAAAAAGAAATTGTGGAGACTAAAATATTTTTCAACGTTAATTTTATTATCACCTAATTTTTGAGAAATATTATCAATATTCCAATTATGGTAGGCTTTTGTATTTTTTGCGAGTCCTTTAATTAAAATAGGATAATTATAATTTTTTAATTTATATTTTTTATTTTTATCAAATTGAATAGTGGTAACTTTTTTATAATAAGCATTTTTATTAAGTTTATTATAATTATTTATTAATTCTTGCATCATAAATATAAGAAACATTAAAAATCATAAAAAACATACCTATAAAAAATAATAAAAATAGTTAAGAAAAAAAAGAATAAAATAAATATACGTGACGAACCTGATACTTCGTCAAGATCAAAGTATTTAAGGACGAAAAGACAGATAAGTAATGGTTTAAAAAAAAGGTATCGAAGGTCATCTCTTTTATAAATATTAGTAATTGATAAATTTATACCATTACCTCTGGTAGAGTGCCACCACCAAGGAGGAATCAAAACAGAATCGCCAGGTTTTAAAACAACTTTATAGAGTTTCATTTTGGAGTGGTCCATTTCAAAGAAATTATTGTTTATAAAATTAGAAGTATCGCTAAAAATACCACATCTAGATATTAATCGATCAGTAAAAATAGATCCTAGAAGCCATTCATTCATCCATTGATCATCATTATCATGGTAATCAAAAAAATAAATAGTTTTTTCTCCAAATATTTGATTTAATATAAAGTTATCTTCTACATGAATGTGACAACCACTAGAAGCATTATTACCAAAATATAATGTATTAGATACCTCTTTTCCATATATTCGAGGAAGTATATTTGGATTGAAAAGATCAAGTTGTAATTTATCTAGATCACAATCAGTTTCTTTAAAATCAACTTCGGCAATATATAGATATGGTTTTTTTCCTGATTTAATATATTTAATATAATCATTAATCGTAATTTTTTTAAGATCATCCTTTTTATCAGAGCCATTGTAAAAGGTGTTATCATTTTCATAAATTTCAGCAGGGAATTTAACGTTTTTAAAAGCATCTCCTATTGTATTTTCATTCCATGTTTTATATGCAATAGTATCTTTACAAAATCCTCTAATAACAATAGGTTCATGTAGATTAAAAAAGACTTTTTCAAAATCTTTAAAGTTTAAATTTTCATTGAAAATATATTCTTTTATAGGTAAATATTTACAATTACAATTGAATTTATCTTTTTCTTTTATAAAATCTTCATAACTCATATTATTCATATTATAATATGAAATATTAATTTATTGAAATGACTGTAAATTATTATTTAATTTATTTGTTAATTCTTTTTCCATTCTTTCTTGTTCATTGTCTTCAATAAATAATTCAGTAACTTGAGAATTATCATCATCATCATCTAAATTTTCTAAATTCTCAATTTCTTCTTTAAGTTCTTCATCTGGATCTACATCTTCTTCAATAATTACATGATCATCAAAATATGTATCTCTTATGTAATTATATGCATAATGCATAGCAATAATAAAAGCAAAGGAAAAAATTATAGACAATACAATTTTTAGCATTATATATATAATATATTTTAAATAAAAATTAAATATTAAACTAAAATGATATAAAATTGATTTAAATATTAATTTAAGTATAAAATAAAAAAAAATTATGACAGGTTCAAAAGTAAAAATTTTGGTAGTAGAAAAAACAGGCATTGTAAAAGAAGTGGATTGGAAGAATTTTTCGGAAGAGGATATATATAAAAAAGCAAATTTGAAAAAACCAGATGGATTTCAATTACACACAACTTATCATGCGATTGTAAAAGTAAATCAGGAAAAAGTAAAGTATGATGTAGATGTTTATGGAAAAGACAATGGAAGAGCGAATATGGAGAACAAATATGAATTCCCTCCACCAATAGATAATACATTGTTCTTTGGGAACGTAGTTTTAGTAGCAAGGGATAATGAAAAAAATGCAAAAAATCTTACTAGTTTGGAATGGGAAAAGATATATGAAGTATTATATGGAGGTTTTGAAGACTTAGATAGTGTAGATACAGAATCATCAGAAGATGAAGAAGAAGGTGTTCAATTAACAAAAAGTGGATATGCAAAAGATGGATTCGTAGTAGATGACAAAGAAGATTTTGATGATGATTATTTGGATTGTAGTAGTGAATTAAGTGATGATGATTATATATAATTTCAATTTATAATTAAAAATATAATAATATAAAAATTTTTTTTTGTATTATTTAAATATAAAATATATGAATGCTTATTTGAAAGAGTATAATCGTAATTTATTTAAAGCAAAAAATGCAATATTATGCGGTAAAAACATCATAATATGTGGTCCAGAAATGACAGGTAAAAGTAATATATTAAAAGAAGTAAAAGAATTGCTGGTTCATTATGACTATGAAATATTTTATGGTGTTCAAGATTATAATGATACGAATTTATTAAATGGTAGGCATTGTACTTACAAAAAATTTTGGATAGAGGAACAAAACAAGGATGAAATTGTGAATATTCTAGATGATTATGAATATATAGAAACAAAAAATAAATTTAATCATATCTTAAATTTAAATGAATAAAAATTACAAACATTTATGCATATTTAATCATAGTTTAAAATATTTAATTTATAATGAAATTAAATATTTACGATTTTCTTTTTTATAACATTTTTTTGCTTTTTTTGCTTTTTTTGGTATAATTATTTCTTTTATTAAATTTACCCATTTTTCTCGTGTTTATCTTCCTTTTCTTCTTCTTTGATCTTCTTCTTTTTGTTTTATTTTTAGAACCACCTATAGTTTTATCTTTCGAAGTTCTCCCTATTCTATTAAACCTACAATTACTAGTAAAATCTAAAATATATATTAATGAATTAGGACCAGGATTAAAAGATTCTTCTTTAATAAATTCTTCACCTTCGGAAAGGAGAGCAGCTTTATCATTATTGTAATCTTTTTCTGATTTTATCCCTTTATGGATATACCATTCAGTATTTATTTTTCTAAATAATTGTTTTATATTTATTATTGAACCATTTATTTGTATCTCTTCTTTGGATTTTTCAAGTATTGAATTATTATTTAAACTATATATAGGGTGTCTTTTAATTTCTTGAATATTTTGGTATAAATTTTTATAATGATCATTAATACCTTCATATTCTTTTAAAATAAATTTATCATACTTTGGTTCAAAATCAGTCATATCAAATAATAATGTATTTCTCAATACATTTAACAAATTGATGCAGAACTTCAATTTGGCACAATTATATGTAAATTTTTGAAATGGATTCATACCTTTGCAAACTTTAAGATGATCTCTAATAAATTTTGTGTGTATTGCTTTAAATAACTTGTTAATAAGTCTTAACCCTTCAAGAGGAGATGTATAATAATATGAAAAGTAGAGTAATTTTATAATTTCTTCTAATTTCTCACTAAAAGATGGCAAATTATTTTTTAATATATCACTTCTTTTTGTTTCTGTGGTTCTTTTTTCTCTTGATGTACTTGGAAAACAAATTTTTAAATAATATGCTAATGATTCCTCGTCATTTTCATTATTTACAAACTCAGTAATTAATCGCTGTAATTCTATATCTACAGCTTTTAATAATGCTTTATTTTCTTTGATTTTTGCTTTAGCTGCTTTATTACCAATTGGTACTTCAATTAACATTTTTTTCATTGATTTTATCATTAATCTTTTTGTTGTTATATTTCTTTTTTGAGCATACTCTTTTATTAATGTATGTATTAAATTAATTTGACGTTTTACGGTATCATCCTTACGTTCTTTGTAAGCGGCTTTAATAACTTCTATTTCTTTTAATGATTGTTCTGTAGATATAACAGCCCCTCTTAAACTTTTTATAAAATTGCGGTCATTTACATTTGGTGTGTTTTGGATTTTACTTTGTTCTTTCAAGTATTTTTTGTACTCTGGATCTTGTGCAAAATTATAATCTGTTTTTAATTGGTTACATAAATGGTGACCCCAACTCATTTCTGCTAAATATATTTCCAATAATCTCTTAAAGTCATCAACTTCTCCTTCTCTTCTTTCTATATTACCAGTAAAAATATAGTCTTTAAGATAGTTAGTTTTGAAATCATTAAATATTTCTTCGTAATTATCTCGAAAGTCATCAATTTTTCCGTCTTCATTCAATAATAAATATAAATTTATTAAGTTATCTTGATTTTTATTTTCATCTGTGTATTTAGCCCATAAGATTCTCAAATCTTCATATAAACATATATTAAAGACCTTTGTATAAAATTGAGTACAACATAATTTATGTTCCATTTCTGGATAATGGTTATCTTCTATTTTTCCGCCACATAAATAACAGTATCCACCATTTCCTTTTTGGAAATGT
>MDSZ01140309.1_pt1 | contig 11221 bp, 11 predicted proteins | sample 811201 | NCBI WGS metagenome assembly MDSZ01 (sample SAMN05326647, study PRJNA326480) | marine metagenome | isolation source: seawater | place: Indian Ocean: North | collected 2010 | reverse complement strand
TCTTCCTCTTCCTCTTCCTCTTCCTCTTCCTCTTCCTCTTCCTCTTCCTCTTCCTCTTCCTCTTCCTCTTCTTCTTCCTCTACAACAACAACTACTTTCTCTTTCTCTTTTTCCTCTTTTTCTTCTTCCTCTTCATCTGCTTGAATTACCACAACTTCTTTATCTTTCTCATCCAATTCTTCTGGTACAGATTGTTTTTTTTTTCCTTTTAAATAAAGCTCTTTGTAAAATGGAGTCATACAATCAATTTGATCTTCATTAAGATCCTGTTCTATAAAACTATTAAAATCATTGAATGAAACAATATTTTTGAAACTTTGAATGTCATTAATATTAGATGCACTTTTTTCCTTTTTAATAGGAGTACAACTATATTCAACTGTCTCGATGTTTGGTATTTTTATTTTTAAATCTTTTTCAGATTTAACTGTAATTTCTTCTTCATCTTTAGTCAAATCAATGCATTCTTTATCAAAAGATAGATAATGTCTATTGTAAATAAAATCTTTTAATGATTTATGTTTTTTTTTTATTTTATTATATTTTTTTTTTAATTTTTCATTTTCTTTTTTAAGATTCTTGACAATATCAAGATTATTGATAAGAGATTGCAACAAAGTATCTTCGACAGTCATATTTTTTTTAATAAAAGTAAAAAGTTATTTTTAAATCAATTTTATAAATAGTAAATATACAATAAACTAATGTTAAAAATTGCACATCGAGGATTTTCTCAAAACTTTAAAGATAATTCAATTGAATCATTTTTAGGTGCTATTAAAGAAAATTTTGATATGATAGAATTAGATATACAGTTATCGAAAGATGATATAATAATTATAAATCATGATATCTATAAGAATTCAAAACTATTAATTGATTATACTTTAGTAGAATGTAGAAAAGAAGAAATAATAACTTTACTAGATTTTTTTCATTTAATCGAGAAAAATAAAAAAGACATTAAGGTTTATTTAGATATTAAAGGTGACATTGCGTGTGGTATATTTTTGTATAATTTTCTCAAAAATCATAAAAATATTCTTGATTCTAAAAATATATATGTGGCATCCTTTAATAGAGAAACATTAAAACCATTGTTTAAATTGAAAAAAGAATTACCAATAAATATTGGTTTTATAACTTGTTCTTCCTATTTGAATAGCGAATATGACATAATTTTAAAAAATTACGATTTTTTATCAGTATGTTGGACTGTTCTTAACGAAAGAACCGTAAATTATTGTAAAAATAATAATATAAAAATATTTGCATTTACGTGTGAAAATTATTTCATACTAAACTACATGAAAAAATTTAATATAGATGGTATTGTATCTAATTTTATATTCTATTAAATATCAAGATCCATTAAATATCTTAATAATAAAGTGAATACAATAGCATGAACAACAATACCTAACATAGTTGGACAACCTTTACTATCACAGATTTTAACTAAAGATCCTAATAACATATTCACTAATTTATATGTCATAGGATTAACAATAATTAAGAAAAGAACTGTGGTGTAAAGAGTATATCTCCACTTATCAGCACCAGTTGTCTTTTCGTGAAAAATTTTACATTTTTCTTTCATCGACATTTTTTCTCCCATTATAAATTAGGATTAGATATTATTTATTATTTATTATTTATAAACATATCCAATCTTTTGGAAACATATCATTCATTTCATTTTGTTTTTTTTGTTCTTTACTACCAAACCATTTATTTGGATAACAAACAAAACTATATTTATTATTATTTAAATAGGCACCCCACCAACTGAATGTACTATTTGCAATAATATTGTGATTACAACAACTCATTAAAATCATTTGTTCCCAATCAGGAATGTTATTATTAATTTTAATATGTTTAAAGTTAAATTCAGTATATTTTCCCGTAAAATCTTGTATTTTTTCAATTATGGTATCAACCCTACTAATGTCAGCTAATTCGTAAAAATAAAATAAATTAACATTCTTTGTTAAATCTCTGTATAAAATTTCTTTAATAGCACGAATATAATATTGTTCATCCAAAATCTCAAAAACGTCCTTTAATTTTAAATAATCACCAAATCTAAAATGAATACTAATTGTTATAGAATTATCTTCTTGAAAATAATTGTATTTACTATTAATAGTATTTTTTTTATTATCAAAATCAATTAATTTTAATATTTCATTTTTATAATTGTCAAAATATTTAAAGCTTTGAAAATATCCAAACAAAATAGTATTAACATTATAATTCAAAATGTCTTTGTAATTATGTGATATCTCTCTAAAAACAAAAAATTGTTTAATATCTTTATTTGTAATAATATTATTATTAAATGTTGTGTAATTTAACAACTTATCAAAAAGAGTATCCCAATATGTTACCCTTTTAGTGATTCCTGGAGATAAATCATAAAAAGGAAAAATAAAATTTTTATTTTGACGAAATGAAGTAGCTATCGTAGTAAAAATTTGAAACATTTGATTTCCTAACCCACCCATGATATAAGAAGATAGAAATAATTTATTGTTTTCCATAAATATAAACTTTGTAAATCTTTATATTTATTAATTCTTAATTCCAAATTTTTCTGCAATAATTTTAGATTTAGTGGGCCCTTTTTGTTTTTCACTTTCTCTTTTTACTTTGTAAGTACCCAAAGATTGTTTATTTGGATTTCCACAACCATAAATATCTGAAACCAAAACATCATTTTCTTCATGCAATTCTGGTAAAGATTTTGAAAATGGTTTTTCTAATGTTACAAGCATATGATCTGATTTTAATAGTTTTCTATATTCTTTTATAGATAAGTTACCAAAAAATTTATCTAAAGTATAATGAGGATCCGGAGAAGGCTTAATAGATTTATTATAATCATATATTTCACCATAACACTTATTTAATAAATGATATCTCTCAAATTTAATTGAATCATCTATATTTTCTTTAAATAAATAAGCAGTTGCACATTCAGGCCTACAAAAAGATCCATATCCAGTAATCTCTTTTTGACTATTTTGAATTGGGATATAACAAGGTGAATTATCAAATTCATATGTGCACCAAAAACAAGCTGATTTTTTTTCATTATTATCACCTTTAAATAATTGCATTTTCAATAATTTAAGTTTATTGTTTATTAATTTAAAATCTTCAGGATTATTATTTGTTTCTTTAATTGGGGGACTAAAATTATTTTCATTATCAGGAGGGATAATATTTTCAGAATTAAATGAAGCATAGTTGTTTGTATCTGAAAAAGATTCTATTGCTGGTGGTATATCAGGATTATAAGTTACATCCATACTGAAGTTATTAGGTTTTATATCATTTAATGAACATTTAAGATGTAAAATAACATTATTAATTTCAATAGGCCTTTCGTTCGTTTCAATTATTTTATTAATCAACTTACCACCTTTAGGTTTTCTTCCTCTCTTTTTTGGTGCAACAGGCTCTGCATTTTGTAATTTCTGCTCTTCTTGTGATTTTTGATTTTTGGGTTTTCTACCTCTCTTCTTCTTAATAGGATTTTCGTTATTATCCATTATAAGTTTAATAATTAATTTTATTTATATTGTTTAAAAAAATATAAAATGTAAATAAATTATTAATTTTAAGATTTTAAATAACATCTTCTACAAACTGGCTCATAATTTGAATTACCAATAGAAATTTGATTTATTTCACTCGTAATTCTTTTAGAAAATAAAGATTCTTTTCCACATTTACATTTTCCTTTTAATTTTTGAATATTATCACAAAATGGAATCAAATCAAGGATTTCACCAAATTTTTTTCTAGTAAAGTCTCCGTCTAGTCCTGAAATATATAACTTTTTTTTATATTTCTCTACTAATACAATACTTATTTGAAATAAATCTTTAAAGAACTGTCCTTCATTAATTAAAATACATTCAAAATCCGTAAAATATTTATCATCATCATATAATTCCCTAAGTTCTTTTAAATAAATACAAGGTATTGATAATTTATCATGTGAAATTAAATTATTTTCACCTTTATTATATCTATCATCAAATGAATGGTTTATTACTAAGGTTTTGATATTAGATTTTAAATTATCATTATAAATTTTTATTAAACTAGTAGTTTTTCCTGAAAACATAGGACCAATAATTAAATTTAATTCGCCATTTTTCGACATTATTTTTTTTAATAAAACTTAAAAAAACTTTAAATCAATTTTATAAAAAAAATATAAACATTTTATTATAATTAAATAAATGGAGAATATACCTTGGGTAGAAAAATATAGACCAGACAATTTCGATAATATCGTATTAGATCCAATAAATAAAATACTATTTAAAAACATAATAAACACAAAATATTTTCCAAATTTACTATTTTATGGTCCTCCAGGTACAGGAAAAACAACAACTATAATTAATTTAATCAAAGAATTTCAAGAGAATAAAAACAACATGTCTATTATTCATTTAAACGCATCAGACGAAAGAGGAATTGACATTATTCGAAACCAAATTAATCAATTTGTGAATTCAAAAGGTTTTTTTGAAAAAGAAATGAAGTTTGTAGTATTAGATGAAGTAGATTATATGACAAAAAATGCCCAATTAGCCTTAAAATATCTACTTCAATCTAACTGTTATAATATTAGATTTTGCTTAATATGTAATTATATAAGTAAAATTGATATATCATTAAAAGATGAATTTGTTTGTATGAGATTTAATCAATTACCAAAAGAAGATATAATAAAGTTTTTAAATAAAATTATTGAAAAAGAAAAAATAGACATAAATGAATCATCTTTAAATGCAATTCAAGATCATTTTAATTCAGATATAAGAAGCATGATAAATTACATACAATTAAATCAATCTTTAAATGAAAATTGTAATAATATATTAACAAACGATAATTATTTAAAATTAATAACTTTATTTAAAAATAACAGCAATTCAAATGATATCATAAAGTATTTAAATTACTTGAGCAATGAATATAATCAAGACAAAATATATATAATAAAAAGATTTCTGAATTATTTTATTAGAAATACCGATATTATCAATATTAATGAATTTCTTAAAGATATAGAATTACTAATCCACAACAACAAAGCTAATATTGAAAATATAATATTATTTTTTATAAATATTATGAAAAGATATTATAAAATTGATTTAAAGAAATAAAAAAATATAATATAAAAAGAATGACAACATTAGATGAAGAATGGCTAGAATTTATGAATGATGAAACATGTATAGTGAAGTCAAATAATGATAGTATTTTATACGAAAGTGATAAAGTTCCTGAATGTGAGAAATTATATATATCAACGAAGACAAAAGTATTATTTTTAAATCAAAAAATAGACATTGATAATATATTTTGGAAATTAAAAGTCTTACCATATCATCATTTGGAAAATTGTATAATTAAGAAACAAATTAAAATAGTATCTACATCTCAAGAAGAGTTTGAAGATTATCAAAATAAATTAAAAGATATACCTTATTATAAAGAAAATATAATAAAGCAAATAAATAATCCTTCTGCTAGAAGAATTAAATTTAAAGATGAAAGAAAAATTACAGTAGGATTATCGAAAAAGGATATTTTAAATTTTAGAGGTAAAATTAAAAATGCATTTTATAATTGTTTTGCAATTATAATTAGGTATAGTGAGCAAAATGATTTTAAAGAAGTACATGTTAAAGTTTTTAATACCGGTAAATTAGAAATACCAGGTATTGTTGATAGCAAAACTTTGGAGATAGTAAAAAATATATTGGTTGATAATATTCAACCGTTTTTAAATGAAAAGATCGAATTTATAGATTCTAATGATGAAAATGTATTAATAAATTCTAATTTTAATTGTGGTTTTTACATAAATAGAACTAAATTAACTAATATTTTAAATGATAAATATAAAATTGAAACTGCATTTGATCCTTGTAGTTATCCTGGAGTCAAATGTAAATTCTATTTTAATAATGAAAAACCATATTCTATAAATGAACAAAATGGTATAATAGATGAAGAAAATTTAAAAATGAGTGATTTAAATGTTTCAATAAAATACACTGTAATTTCGATAATGATATTTAGAACTGGAAGTTGTTTAATAGTTGGAAATTGCAATGAAAAAACATTAAATTTTGTATTCAATTATATTAAAAATCTATTTTCTGAGGAGTACTTGAATATTAGAGCCCCATCTGAAGAACCAAGTAATAAAAATAAAGAAACAAAAATTAAGAAAAGAAAAATATATTTAACTAACGACTATTATGAAAAACTAACCAATAAACGAAATCTTTTGTAGTTAATGTTTTGTATTTCTCTCTTAATACTTCATCATTAATATAAAATTTTTTTATTAGATTTAAATCTTCGTTTATTTTTTTTTTTGAATTAGTCAGCATTAAACAAGTATTGTTTATTAGTCTAGTGTTATCTTCTTGATTTATATCTAATTTTTCTTTTAGCAAATTTATATATTTATTTATAAAAGATAGGTTTTTATAGTATTTTCGAATACAACCTTCATTATTTTTATATATTTTTTTAAAATTTTCAAAATTACAGTTATTTTTTTTATTAAGTAAATTTTGAATAAAAATGTTGATTTGATTTATTGTATCTTTTAAATCAAATTCTATTTCTGACTCATTATTTCTAGTCAATGATAATATATTACTTATGCTATTAATTTCTTCATTATTAATTTCACTTAATATTTTTTCATAAACAAAAACAGAAGTTTTCAAATAATCTATATCAAAATGCATTTCCGCTTCTTGTAACTGTTTAATATATTCCAAATAATAAAAAAATGATCTTTGTCCGTATAGTTCAACTATTACTAAATTTTTTTTTTTTACAAAAGTATATTCAAAAATATTTTTTATAATATTTAAACCACTTGATAAAAAACAATGTTGATTTTCTATCAAATTTACATTGACATAACTATTTATTGATTCAAAATACTCATTTACAACATTAATATATTTTTCTATTATTGGATTTTCTATATTGTTCATAATTATGAAATATATTTAGGAATTATTCTTAATGTTTTTCATTAAATGTTTTTTAAAAACAACAACTTAAAAGAAAAAATATGATTTATTAATATTATGAGCAACCTAATTGAATCATCTCAAGATTCATCAACGAATGAAGGTTATAAACTACCTTCAGCTCAATGCTTACAAAATGCTGCTAGACTAAGTGTTGTAGAAGATAAACCTATTATGCTTGATTATTGGTTAGATTCTTTAAAAACAGAAAATCAAGTTTTAATTGGTGTAAAATCTGATGAAGAAAAATTATTAGTAAAAAGCGCTGAAGAATATACTAGTCCGATTAGTAAAATATTTAAAGTTGGTAATGAATATATTATTATTACTGAAAATTCACTTTACATTGTTAGTAAGGATATTCCAACAAGGAGAATATCTTCATAAATTTTTAAATAATATTTAATTTTTGGTGTTATTTTATAAATAGTAATAAAATAACATAAATTCTATTCCCAATAAAAAAATTTATATAAATTTTTATTTTTATCATTTAATATTTTTTTATAATCCTCTTAACAGTCCTTTTAAACCTGGCAAATTAATCGATAAATTTTTTTTCATAATATGATTTATTGAATATATGTGTTTTCTTTCTTTCATTACTCTTTTCCAATTTCTTTGAATTAATCGTATCCAATACGTCATATCTATTATTTCTGAAAAATATACATTATTATAATATGTTTTTTTCATTTTAAGTATAGATGCTAACCCTTTCTTAGGATATAAAGTCGGACCTTGATTATATTCATAACCTAGAAATCTATTTATTACAAATGGTTCGTATATCATAAAATTTTCAATTGACACACTTGCAAATAATAACCATGTTTTTTCTAAATTATTATAAGAGTCTGATAAGAAATATTTTCCAATAACTATTTCACCGTCTGAAACAGTATAATCACTTTGTTCCTCTAATAAAATTTCTTCTATTTCATTATAATATTCTTCTTCATCCCAATCGTTCCAATTATTCACATATGTTAAACTCTGATCAATATATTCTTCCTTGTCTTCTTTAATATAAAAATCATTATCATTGTAAATATTCATTCGTGGAGGCATTATATTATTTTTTTATTAAAAAAAAATAATAATTCTTAATCAATTTTATTGATTCTATAAATACAAACTTTGAGGAGTAATTACATATTTTAATATTTTGTTTTCTATATTTTGTAATTTGTTAGCTAAATCTATATATGATAGACTTAAACTCATTTTAATTATTTCTTTATTCATTGCACATAGTTTTAATAAAGTTTTAACAAATTCTCCAGTCATTATTTTATACTCATCGTTTATTTTTTCTTTTAGAAACCTTTTACATTCTATTTCGTTTTCACTTAATATCCATTCTTCTACTAATTCGGGTAATTCTGGTGTCCTTTCATTATAATCTATACCAGTATTCCATATTTTATAATTTCTTTCTATTATAATATAACCATCTAATTCAAAATTTAACATATTCACTATTTCATCAATATTATTATTTTTATAATTTACTATTTTTTTTTCATCACCTTTTTCTGTTTTTAAACTCACTAAGTAAGATAAGCTGCTAATTATTTCTATATCACTATATTTTTCAAATTTATTTGTTTTAAATAATAAATTTGTAAATACCATATTATTTATTTCATTTATATGGCTACAAACATGTCCTTTCTCTAATAAAATATATAAGTTATCCTCTTTTTTAATAAATTTTTCGTTTTCTAATAACGTACATATGTTTTCAGTATTTTCTTTTATTGCTCCTTTTAAAATATTAATTTCAGATTTCAAATCATTTAATTTATTCTTATTTTCATTTCTGTCCATATATTTTTCATAATCTAAATCTAGGTTTTTATAATCATTTTTCATTTTCATTATTTTTATATTTTGTTTTTTTAATTTGTTACCTTTCAAATATTTTATACTTTCTAATAATTTTTTATATTCATCTAATATTTCCATATTATTTTCTATTTCTAATAAATTTCCTTCTTCCTCTATTTCTTTTAATTCTATAATATATTTTTCCTCCCTTTCTTCAATATATTTTTCTATACTTTCATTTAACATTGTTCTTTTTGAAAAATTTACAAGGTCTTCACTTTTATCATTTTTTATTAAATTTAATATAACTGAGTATGTTACATGATATTTTGAAGTCAAAGTTTGAGGAACCCCACCCAATATTCTTTTATAATTTGATTTATTTGGCATTTCAAATAAATTATTACAATGTATTACATAACCAACTTTATCTAATCCCCTTCTTCCTGCTCTCCCAGCCATTTGTGTGTATTCATGGGCAAATAATTCTCTATTTGAATTACCATCGAATTTAGTCAATGAAGGAAATATAGCACTTTTTATTGGGCAATCTAGTCCTATCGCAAAAGATTCTGTTGCAAACAATAATTTTATATATTTTTTTGAAATCATTAATTCAACTATCTCTTTAAAAACTGGAATCATTCCTGAATGATGTATTCCTATTCCTTTTTCTAACAATTTTATTAATTCTTTATATTCATCTAATTCTAAATATTCTTTATAATTTGGTAATTTCCTTAAGTATAGATCACACTCTTTTTTTACAATATAAGGTATTTTACTATCATCTTCTAATAAATTTGTAGTTATCTCTTTTGCTGTGCTTTCTACTTGTTTCCTTGAAAATATAAATACTATACCAGGTAACATTTCCTTTTCTTTTAGGTATTTACATAAATTATTTAAAACGTTACTTTTTTTCATGTATATCTCTTTCTTTTTCATTGATTCTAATATATCTTTTATTTTATCTATATTTTTTTCATTATATTTACCATTTGCATCTTGTATTTCAATTATTTCTTTCATTTCGTTTCTTATCTCTCTTTCTTTGTCTTTATCTTTCAATTTTTTATAAAATAGTTCCATGTTTGTTAAGTAACTGTAGTGACTTAACGGTACAACTCTTTTATTTGTTGAACATAAATAAACTATCTTTTCTTTTTTTCCTTTTTCACACCATTTAGCAAATTTCTCTGGTGACTCTATTGTTGCAGATAACATTATCATTTGTATATGATCTGGTAACATTAGTATTGTTTTTTCCCAAACTTCTCCTCTATTTACATCATTTATATAATGGACTTCATCAAACACTACACATCCCAATTCATTTTTTATATCTAATTCGAAATCTAAATATTTTTTGTTTTCATCTGAGTCTTTTAAATTAAACAAATAATTCATCAATATTTCTGTTGTCATAATTAATACATCTGCTTCTGGATTTGTTTTTATATCACCTGTAAATAGTCCAATACTTATTTCTGGGAATTTGTTTTTAAAGTCATAAAATTTTTGATTTGATAAGGCCTTTATTGGGCTTGTATAAATTAATTTTTTTTTTTTACTTTTCATTAATTCAATTGCAAATTCAGCAGGTAGAGTTTTTCCAGATCCAGTATGAGCAGTTATTAAACAATGATGACCCTCTACTATTGATTCTATTGCATATTTTTGAAAATCACTTAGTTCAAATGCATATTTTTCAAAGTACTTATTAAAACTTTTATTATTATATTCATTACTACAAACTTTAACCATATTTTATTTTACTTTTTATCTTTAATAATTTTTATATTATTAAATCAATTTTTTAATTCTTTTTGAATTATAAATTCTTTCTTTATTATATAAGTTAAGTTATGTCACAACCTGAACCTGAACCTGAACCTGTATTTGAACCAGAACCAGAACCAGAGCCAGAATCAGAGCCAGAACCAGAACCAGAGCCAGAACCAGAACCAGAACCTGACCCAGAACCTGAACCAGAACCTGAACCAGAAGGGGAACCTGAACCAGAACCAGAACCAGAAGGGGAACCAGAACCAGAGCCTACATCAGGTATGAAACTAGAAGATGGTGATTATATATTTACAATTAAAGCGTGGGGCGTCACCCCATATACCGTAGAAATTTCAGAAGATGGAACTAGAATGGTATTTACAGAATACAATTGGGTATACATATATGATGATTTATCAAAAACATACAGGGATATAGATTGGCCAACTGCTCAGTATTTAATTAAAATTTTAGATTATAATACAGATACTAAAATTTATAAT
>MDSZ01138654.1_pt1 | contig 11221 bp, 10 predicted proteins | sample 811201 | NCBI WGS metagenome assembly MDSZ01 (sample SAMN05326647, study PRJNA326480) | marine metagenome | isolation source: seawater | place: Indian Ocean: North | collected 2010 | reverse complement strand
TCAAATGTTGAACAAAATAATGAGGTTATAACTCAGCCATTTAGTTTCGTTGCCACTGTAAATTCTATTTTATATACAGGAGCAAATCCTGTTTTTATTGATATTGATGAAGATGATTTAGGTTTATCTCCAGAAAAATTATATGATTTTTTAAAAAAAAATACCTTTCTTAATAAAAAAGGTCAGTGTGTAAATAAAAGTTCTAAAAGAATTATTAAATCTGTGATTTCCTGCGATTTACTGGGATCAGCTGCAAAACAAAAAAAATTAAAAAGCATCTGTAGAAAATTTAAATTATTATATATTTCTGACTCTTCAGAGGCTTTGGGTGTCAAATACAATAAAAAGCATACAGGTTTTTATTCTGATTTAGCTACTTTAAGTTTTAATGGTAATAAAATTATTACAACTGGAAATGGGGGCGCTGTATTTTCAAATAATAAAAAATTAATTGATAAGATAAGTTTTCTCGGTTCAACCTCAAAACTAAACCATGAATATGAATTTTTCCATAGCCATGTTGGATTTAATTATAGAATGTCAAACATAAATGCTGCTATCGGATATAGTCAAATCAAAAATTTGAATAAAATAGTTAATAAGAAAAAAAAAATAAATACTCTTTATAAAAATTTTTTTAACGAAAATAATTATAAATTATTTGAGGTTAATAAAGACATTAAGTCTAATTTTTGGTTGAATTTATTAATCACAAATGACTCAAAAAATAAGAATTTGCTTATTAAAAAATTAATTCATAATAACATTTATGTTCGTCCATCTTGGTTCCCTTTATGTGATTTAGATTTTTGTAAATCATTTGAGAGATATAAAATTGAAAAAACTTATAAAATGTATAATAACTTAATATGTTTACCGAGTGGTTTAAGTGAAAAATCATAAAAAAAAAATATGTTTTTTTTCTACAAATAGAGCAGATTTTAATTATATTTATGCCATCTTTGATTTTTTTAATGAAAAAAATTTCTTTGATAGCTTCTTTATTTTTAATAAAAATAAAAATAATTTAAATTTTTTAAATAATAAAAAATCCAATAAAAAAAAAGTTATTTCATATAATTTCAACTTCACTGGTAATACAGAATTGAATATAGTTAATGAAATTTCAAAATTTTCAAAAAAGATTGGTGTATTTTTTTCTAAATATAAATTTGATTTTATATTTATTATAGGTGATAGATACGAAGCTCATTTGTTGGCATCTATCTCAAATATTTATAATTTACCTGTCATCCATGTTCATGGAGGTGAAATAACCGAGGGATCTTATGACGATAAATTTCGGCATTCTATTACTAAATTATCCTCAATTCATTTCGCTTCCAATAAAATTTATAAAAAAAGAATCATACAAATGGGAGAGTCAAAAAAAAATGTTTTTTGTACAGGTTCGCCAACAATTGATCTTTTAAAAAAAATTGTTTTTTATGACCGTAAATTTTTATCTAAATTTTTTAATATAAATTTTTCAAGACATAATATCTTAGTTTGTTATAATGCAATAACAAACTCATCAGGAAAAGATTATGATTTTGATAACTTAATAATTGCTCTTTCAGATTATGTTGATCATTCAAACATATTTTTTTCTTTAGCAAATAATGATATTTGTAATTTAGAAATTAACAAAAAGATTAAATCATTTGTAAAAAAAAATAATTCAAAAAAAAATATTATATTTTTTAAAGATGTAGGCTCCAAAATTTTTTTATCTTTATTAAAGGAGGTTGACCTTATAATAGGGAATTCTTCTAGCGCTATTATTGAAGCACCCTTTTTAGGAACAAAAAGCATTAATATTGGAGATAGACAAAAAGGAAGATTAACCGATAATTCTGTTTTTACTATAAATGGCTCTTTATACAGTATTAAAAAATGTTTAAAAAAAACCTCGACCTTAAATATCAATAAAATTAAAAAAGTAAATTATTATGGAACTGGTAATTCAATAAAAAAAATGCACAAATACATGCTTAATTTTGCTAATGCAAATGAGGTACATAAAAAAAAATTTAATGACTTAATTTTTTAACTATGGAAATTAAAAATAAAAATTTAATAAAACTTTATAATTTACCTTCACAGGTGATTTTTTGTAAAAAATGCACAATGTCTAATCAAAGACCAAGAATTACTTTTGACGAGGAGGGAATTTGTAGTGCTTGTAACTTTTCAGAATTTAAGAAAAGTAAAATAGATTGGAAAAAAAGAGAAGATGAATTAAATAAATTATTAGACCTGCATAGAAAGTCTAATGGAGAATATGATGTCATAGTACCTTGTAGTGGAGGAAAAGATGGAAGCTATGTAGCTCACCAGTTAAAATACGAATACGGTATGAATCCACTTACTGTTACTTTTGCCCCAAGCATATATACTGATATTGGAAAAAAAAATCTTGAAAATTTTATTAGAATAGGTGGTTTTGACAATTTATTGAAATCTGTAAGTGGAGATATTCACAAAAAATTAATGAGATTATCTTTTTTATATATGGGAGATAATTTTCAACCTTTTGTGTATGGTCAAACTAATTTTCCAATGCATGCTGCTATCCAAAATAATGTAAAACTAATTTTCTACGGAGAAAATGGAGAAGTGGAGTATGGTGGTGATATGAAAAATGCATATACACCTACAAGGGAAATTACTGATCACAATAAGCATTATTTTTCTGGCAAACCACCAGAATTTTGGGAAGCACATGGCATAAAAAAAAATGATTTATTTACATATATGGCTCCTGATATTGAAAAAATTAGAGATAAAGAATTAGAGATACATTTTTTTAGTTATTATAAATATTGGGATCCTCAAGAAAACTTCTATTATTGTGTTGATAAAACAGGGTTTGAAACCAATGAAGAAAGATCAGAGGGTACCTATTCTAAATATGCCAGTTTAGACGATAAAACAGACGGTTTTCATTACTATCTTTCCTATATTAAATTTGGAATTGGAAGATCTACTAGTGATAGTGCACATGAGGTAAGAGATGGAAAAATTACTAGAGATGAAGGTATAGCTCTAGTTAAAAAATTTGACGGAGAATTTCCAAAAAAATATTTTTACGAAACACTTGATTATATGGACATATCAGAAGATGAATTTCATCAAGTTATTGATAGTTGGCGTTCTCCGCACATATGGCATAAAAATGAAAAAAATGAATGGGAATTAAAGTTTCCTATTTGGAAATCAAATATTTTTTAAAATTGTCTTTAAATTTTAGGATAATTGGTAGATTGGATATCAAATCAAACAAAGTAGTTAGAACTTATCAAAAAGAGGGTTTTAAATTTTTAAAAGATCCGCTGTATTATGCTGAGAAATTATATAAATCGGGTATCGATGAGATTATCTTTGATGATATTGTTGCAAGTCTATATGAAAGAAACTCACTTTCCTCAGAAATAACAAAACTATCAAAAAAAATATTTATTCCATTTACCGTAGGTGGTGGCATAAGAAACATTGACGATGCTACTTTTGCTTTTGAAAGAGGCGCTGATAAAGTATTTGTTAATACGGCTGCTATAAAAAATATAGAAGTTATTAAATCAATTTCCAAAAAATTTGGTGCACAGAGTATAGCTTTATCTGCTCAAGCAAAAAAAAATGATAACAAATGGATAGCTTATTATGATAACGGTAGGGAAAATAGTGGAATTGAAATCAAGGATCTAATCTTAAATGCACAAGATAACGGTGTAGGAGAAATCATACTACAATCAATAGATTTTCAAGGGACTAAAAAAGGATTTGATTACAGCTTATTTGAGGAGGTAATAAATGTAGTTAAGGTACCTATTATTGCTTCTGGGGGTTTTGGAAGATTAGACCATATTGATAAAATAATGGAGTCAACGTCTGGTAAATTAAGTGGAATTGCTTTTGCAAATATTATTTTAGAAGAAATTATAAGTGTGAATGAAATAAATGATTATTGTTTGAAAAATAATTTTGCTAGATGAAGAAAATAGTTGGAATATTAAATTATGGATTAGGAAATCTTTTAAGTATTAAATCAGCTGTAGAATATTTAAATTATGATTGTAAAATTATTAATGATCTAAATAATTTAGATAATTGTAATTGTATAGTGTTACCTGGAGTAGGGGCATTTGATGAAGCCATCAATTATATTGACAATAATTTACTTAGAGAAAAAATCTTAGATATTTCTAATAATAGAAAGAGAATAAAGATAATTGGAATTTGTTTAGGCATGCAAATTGCTTTTGACCAAAGTGAAGAGTCTGTTGTTAATTCTAAAGGGCTCGGGATAATAAATGGTAGAGTAAAGAAAATTGATGACAAACATAACCCACCTTTAAATGGATGGTCAAAACTTAAATTAAGCAATGATATTGAATTAAAAGAGAAATATAATTATTTTGAAAATAGAAGAGTTTATTTTACTCACTCTTATTACTGTGAAACTAATAAAAATAATGAAATAGCCTATATTAACCACAAAAAGTTTATGTATAGTGCAATTGTAATTAAAAATAACTTTATTGGTCTTCAATTTCATCCAGAAAAAAGTGGACCAGCTGGATTAGAAATTTTGGATAGAATTTTAAATAATTGATGAAAACAAAAATTATTGCTGAAATAGGTGTTAATCATAACGGAAATTTAACTAAGGCAAAAAAACTAATTGATGTAGCTAAGTCATCTAATTCAGACTATGTGAAATTTCAACTCTACAAGACTGATAATTTAGTTATAAAAAATAGCCCATTGGCTAAATATCAAAAATTAAAAACAAATGATAAATCTCAATATGAGCTATTAAAAAAATATGAATTGAGTTTTGAACAGATTAGTAAATTAAAAAGTTATTGTATCAAAAAGAAAATAAAATTTCTTTGTTCTCCATTTGATAATGAAAGTGCTAGTTTTTTAGTAAATGATTTAAAAGAAAAATTAGTAAAGATACCATCTGGAGAAATTAACAATTTTCCTATGCTTAAAATACTTGCAAAGAAAAAAAGTCTAAATCTTATTATTTCAACTGGAATGTCAAATTTATTTGATATTAAAAAAACTATAAATTTTTTAAAAAAGAATAATTTTGACATAAAAAATAATTTAACTTTACTTCATTGTGTATCAAGCTACCCAACAAATATCCATGATATGAATCTCAGATTTATTCATACCCTAAGAAAAACTTTTAAAACTAAAGTGGGCTTATCTGATCATACAAATGACACTTTTTTAGCATCATTTGTTGTTGCTCTGGATTGTGAATATATCGAAAAACACATCACTCTTTCAAATAATATGCAAGGCCCTGATCATAAATCCTCCTTAAACCCAAAAAATTTCAAAAATTTTGTCTCAGATATAGTTAAAAGTAATTTGGTCATGGGTGAGCTAAAAAAAAAAATTAAACGTGATGAGTTAAATAATAAAATGATTGCAATGAAAAGTGTATATGCAAAGAAAAATATAAAAGTTGATGAAGTCTTTAGTAACAAAAATATAATCTTAAAAAGACCAATGAATCTAAAAGCAATGAGTCCTTATGATTATTTGAAATTACTTGGTAAAAAAAGTAAAAAAAATTATTTAGCTGACCATCCAATAATTTTATGAATGTAGTTTTTTTGGGAACTGGTGGTCATTTTAATGTTTTACTTGATATTGTAAAATTGAAAAATCTAAATGTTATAGCCATATGTGATATAAAAAAAAATATAAATAATAAATTTAAATATATTACTGAAAATGAATTAAGTAATTTTGACACTAAGCATACATCTTTAATTAATGCTATTGGTTTTGATCCTAGTAAAGATACAAGGAGAAATAAATTTTTAAAATTTAAGAAATTAGGATTTAAATTTTTGACATTAATTCATCCCTCTGCTACCGTTAGTTCCGAGTCACAAATAAACGAGGGTTCTCAAATATTATCTAATTCATCAATAATGCCAAATGCTTCTATTGGCCAAAATTGTATTGTAAATACTAAATCATCAGTAGATCATGACTCAATAATAGAGGATAATGTAAATCTTTCCCCAAATACCACAATTTGTGGAAATGTATTAGTAAAAAAAAATTCATATATTGGAGCTTCAGCTACCATATTAAATAACATAACTATTGGGAAAAATTGTCATATATTTCCTGGTTCTGTAGTTAACAAAAATGTAAAAGATAATTTTAATTTTATAAATGGTAGAGTCTTCAAGTCGTAAGTTTACTTTAAATATTAATAGCACTGTTAAAGACTGTATAGAGTTGTTCAACAAAACTGGTGCAGGTTTTTGTGTAGTAATTGATAATGAAGATAAAGTACGAGGAGTAGTTACTGATGGTGATCTTAGAAGAGGTCTATTAAAAATTATTGATATAAATAACAGTATTAGTACTATCCTCAATAAAAAATATTTCTCACTTATAAAAAAAGATATTTCTAAATCTGAAAATATATTTAAGCAAAACAAAGATATTAAATTCATACCAATAATTGATAAAAGTAAAAAACTTATTAAAATCTGTTTTTACTCTGAATCAGATCAGTTCAAAGATATCCCTGTAATAATCATGGCTGGAGGAAAAGGAAAGAGGTTAATGCCACTTACTAAAAATATACCCAAGCCTATGATAAAAATTGGTGACAAGCCAATTTTAGAAATAATTGTTAAAAAGTTAAAACAACAAGGTTTCACTAACTTGTATATATCTGTGAATTATCAAAAAGAAATCATAAAAAAATATTTTAAAAATAAAAAAAATTTTGGAGTAGATATTAAATTCATAGAAGAGCCGCATCAACTTGGTACTCTAGGCTCTTTAGGAATTTTTTTTAAGGATTACCAGTCCAAAGAACCTGTTTTAGTATTAAATTCAGATCTATACACAAATTTTAATTTTAAAGAATTAATGCATTTTCATATAAAAAATAAATCAAAATTTACTATGGTAGTAAGAGAGTATGAAGTAAATATTCCTTATGGTTTAATTGAAATTAAAAAAAATAAGATTACTAAGATGGTTGAAAAACCTAAAATTAGTAATTACGTAAATAGTGGTATTTATGTTTTTGATCCAGAAATGAAAAAATATTTTAAAAAATTAAAAAAATTAAATGCTAATGATTTTATAAACCAATTATTAGACTCTAATATAAAAATTAATCCATTTTTGATGCATGAATTTTGGATTGATATTGGAAATCAAAGTGATTTATATAAGGCAAGATCAATAGATGTATAAAAAAAAAAGTTTTTTAGCTATTATTCCTGCAAGAAAAAATAGTAAGAGAATTAAGGATAAAAACTTATTAAAAATAAATAACAAAACATTAGTAGAAATAGCTATCTTAGAATCTTTGAAATCAAAGTATATTGATAAAATTATAGTATCCTCTGACTCTCCAAGAATTAATAAAATTTCCTCAAAGTTCAATTGTGTTCCGTTAAAAGAGAGGCCAAAATCCTTGTCTAAAGATAATTCAAAAACAATTGATCTTATTAAATTTTATTACAATCTTTATACCCAGTTTGATTATATTTTAGTTCTTCAACCTACTTCACCATTTAGACGAGTTACTCAAATTGATCAATCTATTGAAAATGTAATTAATAAAAAATTAGGTTCATTAATTTCTATTGAAAAATTAAATTATCCAAAATCATGGATAAATAAAAAAGACGAATTTCATAAATTTGTTAAACTTAATAATCAATATGATAGAAATGAATATTTTAAACCCAATGGTTCGATATTTATTATAAATTCTTCTTTACTTAAAAGTAAGAAATTAAAAGGTTTCTATTCTAGGAATACGTTTTATTTTGAAATGGATAAAATTAGTTCAATAGATATTGATGAATTAAGTGACTATATTATAGCAAAAGGGTTAGAAAAAAAAATTATTGTTTGAAAAAATTTATTTTAAAAATATTTTTTTATAATTTTCTATTAAAAACTGTATTTACGCTTTTATTTTTTTTTAATAAAAACTATAAAATCAATTATAATCTTGTATCAAAAATTAAATCCCATAAAACATCAGATACAATTTTTATTTTTGGTTCAGGTGAATCTATTAATGAATTAGATAGTTTAAATTTAAAAAAAATATTTAATCATGATACTTTTGGATTTAACCAAGCTTATTACAGTTCGTTACCTTTTAAGTTTTATGCTTTTGAGGCTATTGAAAAATCAGATATCTTAAAAGATATTAATCAATTTAATAATATATATTTCAAGAATTTATTTAAATACTTCGATAACAATAAAAATCTGAAATTGATTGTAGTTAAGGACCCTAAACTTAAATTTCTTGATTTATACAAATTTTTTAAAAATCTTAATAGATCATTTATTTATAAAAGTTTTATAGAAATTCCAGCAGATACTATTGAAGAAATTGAGTCATATTATGATATGATATTACAAATCGAAAAAATATTTCCTATTTCCTTGCAATTAAGGTTTTTGGAAAAAAAAAGATCAAGTTTAATTGCTTATTTAGATCTTTTCAGACGTGCTGGATATAAAAGTATTCAATTTGTTGGAGTGGATTTAAAAAATTCTAAATATTTCTTTCAATCTGATAATTATAATTACCCTAATTTATATCAACAGATACCACAATCTCAGCCAGATAATAGAATACATAAAACTGAAAATAAAAAATATGGATCTTTGATTTTTTCAGAAATTTTAAATTCTTATAAAAAAAAATATGACATAGAAATAGAATTTTTTAATCGAAAATGAAATACAAATATTTAATTATTGGAAATTCAAGTACATTTGATACTTCATTAAATTATCTTTTAAATTTAAAAAAAGATAACCATCAAATAGAAATATTATTTTGTGTTGGAAATAAAAACCAGATTATTAACAAGGAGTCTTTTATAAGTGATTTTCTTATTAAAAACAATATTCCATCTTTTGATTTAGCTGATTTTTTTATTAATAAAAAATTAAAAATTATATGGACTAGTATATTTTCTAATAACAAATTCAATTATTATAAAAGTAAAAAAAATCTTTTTTTTTTAAAATTTATACCAGTTTCATTTTTTAATTTTATTGAAAAACTCATTGGTGATTTTTTTTTATCTCAAAGTAAACTTAGTACATTTTTAAGTGATACTGACTATCTTCTTATTGATTTTAGGCATAAATACGAATCTTTTGGAAAAAAAAATATCGACCAAATAATTAAAAAAATAGATTTAAAGAATATCTTATTATTACCTCATGCCTGTCACTATACCAGACCTTTTGATGAATTTAAGGGCATAGAATCAAATGATGGAATTTCAATCCCTATGGATAAGGTAATTTTTTGGATACCAATGTATTATAATGAACTAGAAAATTATAAAAAATACCAATATGAAATATTAGGCTACCCTGAAATTGACAATTGTTTAAAAAACCCATCTGATTATAAATCTAAAAATAATATTCTAATTTTAGTAAGAAATTTTAGAACAGATGATTTATCTACAAAAGATGACTCTTTTTTGTATCAAAAAAATGAAAATTCTGATTTGTTTAATTTTTACTTAGAGATAAAAAATAAATATTTTCCTAAAAAAAAATTTATTTTTAAACTTCATCCAAAAATTAGTGAGGATTTATTTTTAGATTTTATTGATAATATATGGCCAGATAATAATTATGATGTTGTTTATGATTCAATTTTTGGATATTTAGATCGTATTTACATGTCTATTTCCTCTTACTCAACATTAAATATAGTTACAATATCTAAAAAAATACCAACCATAATTGTCAATTGTAGATTTCACCAATATGTTAATAAATGGTCAAAATTAGATCAAATTTACAAAAAATTTAATTTTTTTAGTGAAGATTTAAAAGATTGTGAAAATAAAATAAAATATATTTTACATAATGATATATCTAAAGAATTGAGTAATGATACAAACCTTGTAAAAAAAATATGGCAAAAATAACTAATACATTTTATTTTTGCACCCAAGAATTTCATGTGATTTTTGCTAAAAAACTTTTAAAGTATGGCTTCAAACCAAAAGGTTTCTTAGAAAATCGAAATAATAAAAAAATACTAAATAGTACTTTTCCAAATGTGAAAATTTATAAATATCATGATTTTCTTAAATCAAATTTTAAATTTTATAATTCTTATAAAAATATAGTTCCAGTAAGTATATTAGAAGAAATGAATAATTATTTTAATGAATATTCAAAAATTTTATTAAGGCAGGATACTTTTGTACCTACTCTTTCGCTCTCTAATGCTTTAAATGTTTTCAACTCTAACATACATTATTGGTATAATTATTTTATTGAACAAAAAATACAACTAAACATTTTCGAAGAGGAGCCGCATAAATCAACTACCTTACTTGTTTATAAATTATCACAAATTATGAATATAAAAACCTATATGCCTTTGAGAACTATATGGCAATTAGGAATCATACCAATATCAAACTTTGAAAATAAAAATAATGATAAAAATTTAGAAAAACTCTTTTTAACTAAGAGATCCAATAAAACGAGTGCTGAATATAAAGAATATATTTATAGTTTAAATAAAAATTATGAAAATGCAGTCAACTACCATTTATGGAATCAAGTTAAAGATATTTATAATGATAAAACTACAAATTTTAAATATTTAAAAAAAATAAAATCATTTAAAAATTTAAATTATTACTCCTCAGATTTTAAAACTTTCTTCTCAAATTTAGAGGGCTCTAATGAAAAATATTTTCATTATCTTATTAATAAAATTTATAAATTAATTTACATTAATAAGCTTAAAAAAAATTATTACTATCTATCAAAAAATATTAATCTCAGCACTGTAAATAAAAAATATATTTATTTCCCTTTACAAATGCAGCCTGAGAAATCAACATTACCATTAGCGGGTATATTTGAAGATAGTTTATATACTGTAAAATTTTTATTAAGACACACACCAAATAAATTTAAAATTTTTATCAAAGAGCATCCTACACATTTTATTTATTGGAGAAATACTACAAATTTAATGTGGAGAAGGCATGATTTTTATAAAAAATTATTAGATCTAAGTGATAGAATAGTATTAGTTGATTACAAGACTGATGTTTTTGAATTAATTGATAATTCTATTTTTGTTGCATCTGTTGGTGGTACTGTATGTTGGGAAGCTGCCGTAAGAGGAAAGAGATCT
>MDSZ01264541.1_pt1 | contig 11222 bp, 8 predicted proteins | sample 811201 | NCBI WGS metagenome assembly MDSZ01 (sample SAMN05326647, study PRJNA326480) | marine metagenome | isolation source: seawater | place: Indian Ocean: North | collected 2010 | reverse complement strand
GTATCATAAGGCAGGGATTATGTTATTAGACCTTGTGCCAGCATCTTATAAACAAATGGAAATGTTTGATACGGAAGAAACTCAGGCCAGAAGCAAACTCATGAAAACCATTGATGTGATGAACAACAGCATGGGTCAAGACACTATTCGTTTTGCGGCACAGGGAATTGATCATCCATGGGCTAGAAAATGTGAACACCCAATACCGCGATACACGACTTATTGGGAAGAGTTAGTAAAAGTTAAATAATATTAATTATTTACAAGAGGTTCGTCGTCAGTCGACGACGGAATTTATTAATTTTTTACAGACAATTTCTTAAAAAATTTTGAAATCATGATAAACTGGAGAAAGTCTCCAATAGCAGGGAAAAATGATGAGTAAAGACAATCCTAAACAACATAATATACCATCAATCGAAGAACCCGATAATAAAAAAAAAGAATCATCCCCTCATAAACATAACTGTTTAACACACGAAAAGTTCCCTCTTCGGTATGGATGGTTATACAAAATTGTTAAGGATGAGCCTAATAAGGAGAAAGAAGACAGCATTATTCAATACGGCGTTGGATCAAATATGGTTATTTCAATGAAAACTTGGGCAGAAGCTTTTGGAATATGGTATGAAAAGACTGGAGTTACACCATTAGGAGAAATGATTTTTGGAAAAAAAGGTTTCGATAGGTATTCGGAGCGCGATGGAACTTTATGGATTTTACATTGGAATTTAGTAAGTAACGAATTAGAAAATAGCACTTGGTGGTGGGCTTTTAATAAATTCTCAGACTTATCATTCACAAAAAAGTCAATGCAATTATCTTTAACTAAATTTATAGAAGAAAAAAAAGCGAAATTACCAGCTGAATCAACATTGAAAGGTGAAATCGATTGTCTTTTTAAAACATATGCACCTAGTTCCTCTGAAAGAAAAGGTCCTATTGAGAACACGCTCGAGAGTCCTCTATCTGAATTAGGTTTGATAAAATTAAAATCAGGTTCAATAGAATATAAATTCGAAAAAATAAATAGAAAACATGTGCCACGTTTAATTTTCTATTGGGCACTTGCAGAATATTGCGAGAAAATAAATCAAAACATAATTAGTCTTGAAAAGATAACATATGATTCAGGCTCACCTGGCAGAATATTTAAACTTGATGAGTCTAAAGTTGTCTCGTATTTATCAAATATTGGTGATTTTACAAAAGACTTTTCATGGTCAGAGACCAATATCCCTCAAGTCATAAAAGAAAATCAAGACATACAAGCAATATCTTTTTTGGAAGAGTATTATAAAAATGAAAGCTGAAAAATATAAAATTATTACAAGTTATCAAAAATCAGCAAGACTGGACTCTGATTTATCTTATAAATTTTTTAAGCAATTAATAATTCACGAATCTTATATAGACTTATTAGATAAAGTTTCAAATTATTATCAAGCAACCGGACAAAGATTTTGTACTTTAACCGGTCCTTACGGAAGCGGAAAATCAACTTTTGCAATACTTCTAGCAGGCTTGTTATCGAAAGATAAAAAAATAAGATCAACCGCAGAAAATACTCTACCTAAACGCACATTAACAAAATTCAAAAAAGCATTTAAAAATGATAAAGGTTGGCTTGTTGTTCGAATTGTATCTGGGGGAGAAAACTTTGTTTTTGAAATGCATAAAAGTTTAAAGAGCGCAGTGAAAGAATTTTGGGGTAATAAAATACCAAAAGAAATTAGAAATTTATCAAAACCAAAAACTTCAAATGATTTAATTAAGCAGATAAAAAAAGTGTCTTCGCAGGCAGAAAAAAGTGATTCTGGGGTTGCCATAATATTTGACGAGTTTGGTAAAGCTTTAGAAGATGCTGAAAAAAACCACAACAATATATTTTTCTTTCAAGAATTAAGTGAAATTCTTAATAGGGCAGACGTAATTAAAAAAAACGAAGAGCAACCCCCTATACTTTTTCTTGGCATTCTTCATCAAGCTATTCAAGAGTATGCAAAAAACAGCAGTGATACCGTTAAGAAAGAATGGGATAAAATATCACACAGATATGTTGATTTACCTTTCTCTCTAGGTATTGAGGAAGTAATAAAACTTATAAACAATGCTATAGATGGCCCGGAATACCCAAGAAATTTTAAAAAAACTTGCTCAGATACAGTTGCAACTCTAGAAGTAGGAAGATTGCAAAGTATGAGAAATCTTGATTCTGACTTAGCAGGATGTCACCCGTTGCATCCAATAACAGCGCTCTTACTTGGCCCAATTTCAAAAAGAAGATTTGGGCAAAATGAGAGGAGTACATTTGGTTTTTTAACATCACAAGAGCCATACGGATTTAAGTTTTTTTTGACAGACATGATCCATAAACGACCAACATTTTCACCAGATATATTATGGGATTATTTACAACAGAATTTAGAACCAGCAATAATGCTTTCATCAGATGGTCATAAATGGTCTGAAGCAAGCATTTCTATAAACAGAATCAAAGATGATTTAAATGAACATAAGGAAATTTTAAAATCGATTAGTATCATTTCTCTTTTTGGAAAAAAATATGGTATAAAAGCAAACGAAAAAACTCTACACTTAATATACGGTCTTCCGAAAAAGAGAATCGAAACTATTTTAAAAGATTTAGTTTCTAACAGATCTATTGTTCGAAAAGAATATTTAAATTCTTATGAAATTTTTGAGGGTAGTGATATTGATCTTGATGAAGAAATCGATAAAATAAAAAGTGATTTGGAGATTTCAGATAACTATCTCGATAAAATTCCACTTGATGATCTAATTATTGCAAAGAAACACTATCACGAGACGGGAACTCTTAGATGGTTAGATAGAAGGTTATGTGACTCAAAACAACTAGAGGAAAAATTAACAAATTGGCAAAGCTTAAAGGGCGAGATCGGAAGCTTTTTTCTTTGTCCAGACCAAATTAATAAACAGAATAGCATCGAAAGTAAAAATCATGTTGTTGGATACTCAGATAACTATAATAGTTTAATTGATGTCTCACAATCGTTATATTTATTAAACAAAGTTAAAGAAGAGACAGATGCTTTATTAGGTGACAAAGTAGCAAGGAAAGAATTAGATGTTAGGATTGATGAAACAAACTCCCGCTTACAATCAATCACAAATCTCTGCTTCGATGAAGCTACTTGGTTCTTTAGAGGAAAAGAAATTTCTGGCAAGAACTTAAGTCAAATTGCATCCGATGTTGCTAATTCAATTTACAACAAGTCACCAAAAATTTTCAATGAATTAATTAATAGAGAGAAGCCTGCGTCCGTAGCAATGGCTGCGCGAAAAAGACTTATGTATGGTCTTATTTCCAACCAATACAATAGATTTGAAGAATCGGATTACGATAATGAAAAAGAAAACTTAGGCATAGAAAAATTTCCAGCTGAACTTGGATTATACTTAACTCTGATAAAAAATAAGCTACACAAACGCGACCCTAAACTCAAAATTTGGAAATTCATAAAACCAAAAGACAAGGAGATCCAAAATCTATGGGAAGCCGGAGAAGAATTTTTAGATTCATGTAGACAATCAAAAAAACCTTTAGGGGATCTTTACAAAAAATGGAAAGAACCACCTTATGGTATTAAGGAAGGGGTACTTCCAATATACGCTTTACTTTTCATATTAACTAACGAAAAAAAGGCTGGTTTTTATCATAAAGATATTTATCAATCAAATTTAGGACCAATTTTTGTAGAGCACCTAACTCATTCGCCAGACAACATTTCAATTAGATTTTTTGATATAGAAGGTATTGACGCAGCTACTATGCAGCAATATTCCAAATTGTTATCCGATGAATCTTTGAAATTGAAACTTAAAAACGATCCAACAAAAGATCCGCTCAATGCAGCAAAACCAATTGCTAAGTTTTGCGTTAATTTACCTAAGTATACAAAACAAACAAAATCCCTTAGTAAATTAACAAGAGATATAAGAGATAAAATTCTAAAGGCAAGTGACCCCATAGATTTACTTCAGGATGATCTCAAAAAAGTTTGTGGCTTAAGCTATGATCAAAAAGTAAACGATGAAATGATTAAGAAGCTTACAAAAGCCTTTAAGGAAATGCAGGCTTGTTATCCTAACTTGATTGAAAAACTTAAGAAGGATTTTTTTGTTGCGTTTAATCTGCGGGGAACTAATGACATCGAAAAAATAAAATCTTTAAGTAAAAGAGCATCGATTGTATTGGATGCAAGAGTTCGTGGTAATGATTCTGATTTTACAAATAAGCTTAATATTTTAAAGCAAGCAGAATCATCAGACGAATGGGTAGATGTTTTAGCTGGGATGTTAACAACTGAAAACCGTGTAATTTATTGGTCAGATTCGACTGTAGACAATTTTGAAGTTAAATTATTAAATTTTGCAGAAGATTTCAAACAAGCTGAAAATCAGGCAAAAAAGATAGAGCCATTAAGCAAGGAGGAGAGAAAAATATGCGACGAATTAACAACAGGTCTAGAAGATTTATTAGGTGATAAGCCATTGAAAATAAAGGAAAGATCTTTGATCGATATCTTAGATAAAATTAGAAATTAATGATACTATTTATTTAGATTTATGGATAAATTTTATGAGTAAAACAAGACATTTACTAGGTTTGTCAGGTGGAAAAGATAGCGCAGCGCTTGCTATATATATGCGACACAATTTTCCCGAAATCGACATGGAATATTATTTTACGGATACTGGCAAAGAGCTTCCAGAAGTCTACAGTTTTCTCGGTAAGTTAGAGGGCTATCTTGGCAAAGAAATTGTTAGACTGAATTCTGATCGAGATTTTGACTATTGGATCGAGCTATATGATCACTTTTTACCATCACCACGTCAGAGATGGTGTACAGTCAATATGAAATTAAAACCTTTCGAAAATTGGATAAAACCTACCTTGAATTCTGGAGGACAAATTTTTAGTTATGTTGCTATACGTGCGGATGAACCCGAAAGAACAGGCTACGTATCAAAGAAAAAAGGCATAACGGTTAAAATGCCATTTCGTGAAAATGAGATCAATAAGCCGGATGTAAAGAAAATATTAGAAGAAAGTGGTGTTGGATATCCTGATTATTATAAATGGCGATCAAGAAGTGGGTGTACCTTTTGCTTTTTTCAAAGAAAAATCGAATGGGTAAGATTAATGCAAGAACACCCAGACGCTTTTCAAGAAGCAGTAGAATACGAAAAAAATGCTATTGAACATGACTCCCCTTTTACTTGGACCGAAGGTGAATCTTTGCTTGAACTTTGTAAAAAAGAGCGCGTTGAACAAATTGAAAGAGATCATGCAATCAAGCTACAAAAAGAAAAAATGAGAATCAGAAGTAACCCATTATTAGATGATGAAGACTTTGATAAAAATGACATAGATGAATTATACGGTGATGACGAGGGCGGTGGTGCATGTCTAGTTTGCCACAAGTAAGTAATAATAATAACAAATTAACCTCAACAATAAGCTTATTAGATTTTGAGTTGTTACGCGAGCTAGCAGGTTCAGATGTTCTAAAAGCTGTCGAAAATTATTATGAGAAAGATGATAGATATGAACTAGCAAATCTTGTTGTAGATAAGCTTGGCGAGGATCTAATTTATGAAAAAAGAATACGTTTTGGAATTATTGATTCCATAAACCAAAACAAAGCAATTTCTATTTGTAAAGAACTTAGTATTGATTTAGAAAACAACTCAGAAGCTTGGCGTAAGCTAAAGATAAGATTTCAGGGTACAAGTGAAAAAAAGATGAAAGAATTTTTAGGTATTTTTTCATTACCAGAAAAAGATTTAATAAAAGAAAAAATTAAAGACGATAACGATCCAATGATGGTTTCAAAGTCCCCAAAATTTGGCGATACAATTATTTCAAAAGGTGTCCTACACCCTTATCAAATTGATGTCAAAGATCAAGTTGCAAAATTAGTTCAGGAACAGCAAAGAAGGATAGTAGTGCAAATGCCAACTGGCGCAGGAAAAACAATGACAGCTTTAGAACAAGTGGTAGATTTTGTGCGTGCACATACTTTTCAGGGTTACATCATATGGATAGTTGATAGCTCGGAACTTGCCGAACAGGCATTCGCTAGTTTTAATAAATTATGGATGCTTAGAGGAGACAGACCTACAAATTTATATAGATTTTTTGGCAGATATAACAACGAATTTAACGAACCTAGCCCACACGGTGTTGTGTTCACAACTTTTGCAAAATGCATGCCTGCAGATAAAAAACAAGATTCAAAAGTATTTCATAACTTATGTAAAAATAGTAAATGTGTAATAGTTGATGAGGCTCACCATTCATCAGCCGATGAATACAGAAAGATTATTCAAAAATTAATTCAGTATGATGCAACTTTAATTGGTTTAACTGCAACTCCAAATAGAGCAGACCCAGTAGAGGCTAGAGAGTTATTATCAATATATGGCAATAATTTAATTCAAATCACAGAGGAAGGAAAAAAGCTTGATAATCCAATCGCATATCTCCAGGAAAATGGATATCTTGCAAGGATTGAAATGGTGCACATGGATTCTTTTGATGAAATTCAATCAGCAAATGAGTTGGAAATAAATAAAAAATTAATGCTTAGCTCAAAAAGAAATAAATTAATTATTGATGAAATAAGAGCATGTATAGAAAATAAAGAGTCAACAATAGTTTTTGCATGTACAGTTGACCATGTTATTGCTCTAAATGCGATATGCAGAAAAGAAAAATTAAATGTTGATTTTGTTATTGGTAAAGTAAGCCGCGAAAAGCGAGAAGAAATTTTTAAAAGGTTTAAAGAAAAGAAAACATACATAATTTTAAACCATGAAATATTGTCAACAGGAATTGACCTCCCAAAAGTTGATAAACTCATTATTACTCGACCTATAGGCTCACAAGTTCTATATGAGCAAATCATAGGGAGAGCGCTCCGTGGACCAAAAAATGGCGGAAATGAAAGGAATACTATTTTAAACATTAAAGATAATCTGGTAAATTATCATAACCTACTATAGAAAATAATAATAAAAAATATTATGGCTAAAATTTATTCTAGAAGATATTTAATATCGCAAAGGGCCTCCGGGTATAAGTCAACGGCATGGGCCATTTCCGAATTAGTTGATAATGCATTTGATGCCTTTGCACCAAACGTCGAGATTATATTCATAGAAAAAAAAGTCAGGGGGAAACCTCAAATTGACCAAATTGCAGTTTGTGATAATGGAGAGGGTATGGATAAAGAAACTGTGGAAAAATGTTTAGCTTTTGGTGCATCACTTTCTGATAATGCACATATAAAAAATAGGAAAAGAATGGGTGCATTTGGTGTAGGTCTTCCACAAGCGTCTCAAAGCCAATGTAAAAGATTCGAAGTATTTTCATGGCAAAATAAAACTACATATCATAATTACTTTGACTACGAGTGCGAGAAATTTCTTCAAGCATATGATGATAACACTTTTCTTGATGTTAAAGAAAAGGAGCTTCCAAATGAAATTTCAAACTTAATGGAATATTATAATGAAGATCATGGAACAGTTATCCTGTGGTCTAATTGCGACGAAGTAAAGCCAAAAGGAGCCCAATATCTTCAACCACATTGTGAAAAACTGTTGGGGAGAATTTACAGATATAAGATCGAAGATGGCTCTTGTAATATAAGTTTTACAATCGCTAGGAAAAATGAAGATGGCACAATTGTAAAGCAAGGAAATTCAATAGCATGCAAAGCATTTGACCCTTTATTTTTAATGGAAAATACAACTACCGCAGAGACTGTTTTTAAGGTTGCTAATCAAACAGGAATTGCCAAAGAAAAATATAGTAAATTTGCAATATCAGAAGAAAAAGCAAAACCAACTAGCAAAAAAGTAGATAAATACTGTAGAGATTTCACTTTTAGCGTGGGAGATAAAACATTTAATTATTCAATGAAGACTTCCATCGGTGAGGTTGATATAAGGCATCCAGATACTAAAAATGGTGGAATAATTGGTGTAGGAAAATTGTATGAGAAAAAAATGCAAGATGGAAATATTTACATTGTTAGGGCGGGTCGAGAAATCATGTCAGGATCATTTGGCGAATTTTATAAACTTGGTGTGCCAGAAAATAGATGGTTTGGGGTTGAAATTTCTTTTAACAATGACATGGATCAATTATTTGGATTAAGTAATAATAAGCAGAATGTAACATTTACTCAGACAATTGATGACCCTGGCGAAGCATATGATTTGTTTGACAGTTTAAGTTCTGCGCGGGAAAAATTTGCTTATGAATTATCACAAAAAATCGCAGAAGCTATTAAAGAAGCGAATCATATAAGGCAAATTGAATCAAAAGAATGGGAAAGAGGAAATATCGTTGATCCAAGCGATCCAGATGGCGAAGAGGGAATAATTGGGCCAACTGATGATTTACCAACCATTATAATAGATAATGAAGGAACACTCGCTGATCATTTGACTGATGAAGAAGAAAAGGAACTATATGACTATATCAGAGAAATGTTTCCAAACGCATCACACGAAAGTATAGAAAAAAGAATTAAAATTATTGATGATACTGGAGTTCCTGCTTATATATTCTACACAGAAATCAAAGATTCAGATCAATTATACGTTTATAATAAAATTGGTCTAGGTGGTTTACATATTATTAAGATAAATACCAACCATTCTCTTTACTCAAAAATATTATATCCACTTCAGGCCGCAATAAACAATCAAAATAATGCCAAAGTAAATATACTTACTGCTTTGGAACTATTCATTTCTGCTGCAGTTATAGAGGAACAGAAATTAATACAAAAGGAAGAAGAGATGCGTATTATTGAGAAACATAGAAAATATGTTGCAATTAAGCTTGAAGACTTTATAAACGCATTATTTAAAGCATACCCAAATATAGAGGATGAGATTATGGAAATGGGTAATAAAGATTCCAATGAGTAAATTAATCTCAGGTGATGAATTACAAAACCTTTTGAATCAAAATTTTCAAAATAGTAAAAAAGAAATAATAATTATTTCGGCGTTTATTACTGAGCCGGCAGTAAACCAATTTATTAAAGTAATTCCAACAAATGTCCATGTTAAATTAGTATGTCGACTTAAACCACTAGATGCAGCTAATGGTTCTTGTAGCATTCCTGCATTGAAGAAAGTCATTGAAAATAATTGGTTAACATTCCGATTAGAAAATCTTCACGCAAAAATATATTCTATTGACAATAGTAAAATTTATTCAGGAAGCGCAAATGCAACGGCAAATGGGCTTATGATACATACCAAAGGAAATATAGAGGCTTGTAACGAAGTATCCGCATCACCAGAAAATGAAAAATTCATTTCTAATATATTTAATACAGCATCACCTGTAGACATGCAAACCTTAATTGATATGGAAAAATATATTGAAGAAAACAAAGATACTTATAAAAATAACGAAAATTTAGAGTGGCCTGAAGAAATTCTGCCTGAAAATAAAAGTATATGGGTACGAGATTTTATGGTTATAAACGAATTAGACAAGACCTCTTTTGAAAATTCCAAAGCAGTTAAGTGGTTAATAAAAAAGTTAAAAGAGAATGATAATAATGAGATGCACTTTGGAAAAGTAACTGATTGTTTACATAATGATTTAGAAGATGATCCTTTACCATATAGGAGCTCAATTAAGGAGCTATTAGCTAATTTGATTTTGCACATAGAAAAACATTTGCTAAGGCAAATTGAAGTCTCAAGGCCTAATTATAGACAAGTAATAAAATTATTAGAGGATTAAAAGAAAAGAAGAAATATGAAGCTAATAGAAATTTATAATTTTTTAAAAGAAAAATATTCATTTGATATGGTTGCCATTCAAGTTGGTTTTTATTGCCGCGTTTATAATGACGATGCGATTTGGATGAACGAGAAATGGGGTTGGAAAATCGCTGAGCACAAAAACAAAGGTCAGGTTGAATATATCTACACCGGCTTTCGTACTTCAAATAAAGCTCTTTATGCACAGCGCTTTGAGGAGAATGATTTGAAGTACGCTATAGTTAGCATTAAAGATTATGATATGGGTGTAACAAAACCGCCATTTACGAGGCATGTAGAGTTTTCATCCGATCAAGAAGCTGTAGGCAGAGAGTTTGAAAGTAAAAAAACATTTATTGAAAAAATTAAACAAACATCATTAAAGGATGAAGAGATAAATGATTACGATGATTTTCTTCAGGGCATTCTAGCTGGCGTAAATATAACAACAGGAGAAAAACTTTCAGATGACTCGGCATGGAATCATCCAGAAATTCGCGTTGATATTAACTATTATTTACTTAAGTCAAAAGAAGAAAAAAAATAGCGATTTTTACCCATTTTGGGTTAACCCAAATCGTATAAGTCTAATCTGGGTAAAGACTAAAAAAAAATTTTCCATAAAATAAATCCTGAAGTATGTTAACGCTTCCTCCAGGATGGTCGGTTTTTTCTCGAGTTATTATAAATACTGGCCATCTTAGAGCGAAGATTATTTAGATATTTATATTTCTTTAGGAGGAATTTAATTATGAAGTTTAGTAAAACCAGTTTATTTTTATATCTTTTCTTTGCCTCTTTTTATTTAGCAGGTACGCAATCTTTTGCTGGGGGCGATCCAGATGAATTTGCACAAGAGGAGGAACAAATAACTCAAAATGTGATAGGAATTGAGCAAAAAAAGAGTACTAGCGACGTTCAAAAAGATCTTAAATCTTCAGCAAACATCTCTGTAATTTCAGGAAGTTGTCTTTCATTTCCTGAAGCTATTGCCTACAAAGAGCACTTCGCATGCCTAGCAGACATTGAAAAAAATAGAATTGCAAGAATCAATTGGAGTTTTTCAAAATTACTGCTAAGGTAAAGATGTACACAATAAATTCAAACTCACCATAAGTATTTGGCACGCTGTTTGCTTTATTTAAGGTGAGTTTATACTTATTTAGAGGAAAAAAGTGCATTTTAAGACCAAACAATCTATTTATTTAGTTTTAGGCTTTTGCCTTATCACACCTTTACAAGCTTTTGATACGAAACAGGTGCAAAAGCTTGATATAAATTGTTTTGCTCAAGACGAACAATCCTATTTAATGGATAAAAGTAAGTCTGAATTTTTCTCCGGTTTAAATGCTGGCGAGAAATATCAAAAAATCCGT
>MDSZ01142747.1_pt1 | contig 11222 bp, 8 predicted proteins | sample 811201 | NCBI WGS metagenome assembly MDSZ01 (sample SAMN05326647, study PRJNA326480) | marine metagenome | isolation source: seawater | place: Indian Ocean: North | collected 2010 | reverse complement strand
TTCCAGAACCAAGTTTCATTAAAACATCTTCAACAGTTACTGTTGCAGTGTTTATTGTTGTTGTGTCGCCCTGTACAGTTAAGTCACCTGTAACTGTTAGGTCATTACCTACTGTTAAGTTATTAAATGTAGGACTATCTGAAGTACCAAGTCCTAATGAAGTTCTTACTGTTGCGCCGCTTTCAGTTATCCAAGCTGAACCATTAGAAACAATAAAAGCACCATCTGCATGAGTTAGTCCTGCTATTGTTGCTAAGTCAGCATCATATGCTTGAACATTTACACCAATGTCAATACCGAGATTAGCTCTAGCTGCAGCAGCTGTTATTGCACCAGTACCACCATCTTCTATGCCTATAAAATCGCTAGCTTGAAACTCGGCAAAGCCAATTGCGTTACCGTTGGAATCATAGTTTATTCTTACTGGTGTTTTTTGTGCCATTATTCAGCTACTTCCATATCTACTACTTGGTCAGTCCCTGAGGAATCCTGTATTGTTAATTGTAGCGTACTGTTATCGGATTTTGCTGGCATTAAAACGTCCTGTTCAGTACCATTACTTTGTAATATTGGGATTGCTCTAGTGCTTAATCCTACAGAAGTACCACCACCTGATACTGGGTCTGATGTTGTTACGTTAAAAAATTTATTTCTTAGAGGAACACCTGAAGATTCTCCTATTTGTAAAATGATAGGTACTTTACTAGCCATAGAAAATGTTTTAGGAACATTAGAAGTTACTTTAACTTCATTATTTGTAGTGTCAGTAGTGATAGTAATTTTGTCTCTATCTGCTTTATATCTGCTATCTAAATTAGTTTCTTCTTGAGATTCAAACCTTACAGTATCTTCTGAATTACCAGCAGTAACAGTATTTTGATTAGTTGATGCTATATTTTTAAAAGCATTTTGATTTAATTCTCCATCAGTACTTGCTGATATTGTAATTGTGTCTGCAGATGAATCAGCACTTATTGATACATTACTACCTGCTATAAGTTCTATATCGCCATTTGAATTATCTGCTTCTACAGTTGTGCTTCCAACTTTAACATATCTAAATGCTGGACCACCAGAACCTGTGCCAGTGGAGCTTATTGTTATAGTATCGGTGCTTCCATTTGAACTTAAACTTATTCCGCTACCAGCAACAAATGTTAGTGTATCTCCACCTTGGTCTGCTTGTACAGTATCTTGACCACTGATAACTATATTTCCAAAAGCGTTTGATGTTGTTGAAGGAGTAGTCCATGATATATTTCCAAAACCATCTGTTGTTAATACTTGACCAGATGAACCTGAATTACCATTAATTAAAAGTTTTTGAGAAAGTATATCAAGTGAACCATCAGTTGTTATTTGTACTTGTTTTGTGCTATCTGTACCAAATATAAGTTTTTTACTTGCATTAGTTGTTATTACAAAAGTACCATCCGAGACAATAGATTGTCCATCGAGATACATATCATGTTCTACATCTGATACGTTTACAGTTGCGTTACTTACTTGAAATCCGTAGCTTCCGTCAAGAATATGGTCCGCTAATGACGAACCTGACATTTGGTTGGTAGAACTATGCGTTACTTCAGCCATCGTTCATACCTGGAATCTCACTACCGAAAGTACCTCCTAACTGTTTATAAATATATTTTACTCTCTCTAGTTCTCTAATTACTTCTTGCACTGCTGCATACCATTCCTCGTATTGAGTATGTGATTCATCTAACCTATCAATCATTAAGGCAAAATGTTCTCTTTCTAATTCCTCAATTCTCCTGAGAACATACTCCATTTTGAATCCGTGGTCAACAAACTTATACTCAATATTTAGTTCGTCTTTATTTTCCTCAGACATTATTGAATTACACTCCTCGTGTAAAGAATACTATTAGTTTTTAAAAGTAGAGGTAATTGAACGGTATGCGTTTTTGAATTTTGTAGACAAATGTAATTTGTGTTCTTTGTCTAATTTCATTTGTTCATTAGACATTTCTCCAACATCTAACATAAAGTCGTCTCTTTTAAAAGGAATTACTTGTATGAAAGGTGTTCCTCTTTCAATAATTATGTCTTTTTTAGTATGTATTAATGTTGGAAAGTTAATACTGTGATAAGAGTCTGTTTCGACAATTCCAGGCAATACTGTAAACCTTTTTTCAAATTGATAATAAGGAGCTAAAAACATAACAGAATATCCTGGTGGTGTGTATATTCTCCAAGGATTTGCAAATTTTACACCTTCTCTAAAATCATTTTTACCTAATTTCCAATTATATATTTGAGAGTTGCCATGGAACTCTATCCCATAAGGAAATTTTTTATTATCCCACTCCAATAATTTTCCATCATTCTGTAATAAAAAGTCAGCCCACATAGGAATAATGTAACCTTCAGAAATCAAATCAACAATAGCTGGACATCTCTTTACTGTCCCACTGTGTAATTTTTTTGCAGTATCACCGACTTTATCAAAGAAACCAGGAGGTTCTGTTTTATTACCAGGCATTTCAATGAAATCCTTCATATCTTTAAACCATTGTGGAATAAAGTAATTAGCAGGTTTTACAGGTGCAACTTTATCAAGACCAGCTATATCGGTCTTGAATTCGATTATTTTTTTGCCATCCTTTTTAAAAATCATTTAGAGTTCTGGGTATGTACCACCTGCTGATTCAAACTCAGTTCTTTTAGCTAATATATTTTCTTCAAGAATTGCTAACTTCTCATCGCTAGCACCAGCATCATCTTGTAATTTATAATGCTCTTCCATAGAAATGAGTTCGTTTGTTAATCTCTCTAACTTCTCTTCATCTGTTTCAGATGCAGGAGAAATCATTTTATATTCTAACGCCATTTAACCCTCCAAGGTTGCTATTCGGTCTTCTAATGTATCTATCTTAGCAGATAAATCTTTTACCGCTTGTACTAATACTGCTTCAAGCTCACCGTTAAGAAGACCTCTAGCTCCGTGTGCTTGTTTTGCAGAAGTTTCTTCAGTTAAGTATTTATCTGCATAATACAATCTGTCAATTAACCAAGCTACATCTGAAGTGTCTACTCCATCATCTGTTAGTGCTTGTTCAACATCTTGTACTGTAAGTCTGTATGTTTTTCTATCCATAGAAGTGAAAGAATCAGGAATTTCTGGGTCAGCGTTATCTTTTAATCCTTGTACATATCCACTTGTGAAATTAGCAGTAACTGGATTGAGTCTATTTACTACATTTAATCCTGGTACTGTATTTGCATTAACATTTAAAAATCTATCATCGTGCATCCACATGTTTGGAGTTGGTGAGTTTGAACCGTGACCATGACCACTCAAAGCATAAGCATTGTGTCCATGTGTGCTTGAAGCATAGTTACTATGACCATGAAAAGCACTAGCGTATGCGTGGCTATGTGAGTTAGCAGCATAATCATGGCTATGATTAGAGCTAGCATAGTTATGACTATGATTAGAGTTTGCATAAGCGTGTCCATGACCAGCGTTTGCATAGGTATTTCCATGGTGAGCATTAGCATTATTGTTTGTAATATAGTCAGCGTTATGCTCATTATTATCATGAGGGTCTTCAGCTAATCCATAGTTGTGATTGTGATTTGTATGTAGTGAGTTGTCGTTGACATGTAATACAGCTGCATTTACACCAGACAATGATAAACCATGAGCAGAACCTCCACCTTGGTTTGCAGTTATATCTGTATGGTCAACAACAGAGTTATATATATTATTGTTGTTAGATATAAAAGCTGAAAGGTCAGCACTTTCTATAAAGTTTGAGTGAGCAGTGTTATTAGAATTATGGTCTGATTCTTGTAAATAGTTATCGTGTGGATTAGCAGCATTTTCGTGGTTGCTAGTAAGAGGTGTACCATGAGCGTGAGTATTATCTGATAGTAAAGTACCAGAGTTAGGAAAACTAATTCCAGAGTGACTGTGACCTGAAGTATTAGCCCAAGAAAGACCGTTACCAGTACTTGATAATACTTGACCACTAGTTCCTGTACTACCACCCACTTGGATAGCACTACTTAATACTAATGTACCTAGAACAGCAAAGTTTGTACTATTTGAATTAAAGGAAAATATGTCGTCATCTCCGTTGCTAGCTTTGAAAGAATCAAATCCACCTAAATCTGTACTTGATTCAAGAAAGAAACCCATTTTCTCATAATCACCTTGAATAGTAAGAGAAGGGTTATCTTCAGAACCATCAGCCATAACAACAAATGGTTTTGTAGAAAATAAGTGATTACCAGTAGTACCTTCATCTCTAGAAAATAAAAGAGCATCTCCTATTTGAATTGAAGTTTCAGTTGCACCACCTGGAGTTCCTGAAGCTTTACCAAATTTTAATATAGGTCCATTAAACTCTGCACCACCACTACCTTCTATCTTAAAACCAGCAGTACCTGATGAATAGTTACTAGATTGTATATCACCACTATTTAATGATATACCACCAATAGTTCCAGAAGTTGCTGTTAATACACCATCTTTAGTTACAGAAAAGACAGGTGTGTAATTTATGTTAGCAAAATCAGTTGAACCACTTGCTCCAAAATAAAAGTTACCATCAGTATCTATATGTATCGCCATAATTTATCCTATGTGTACCGAACCTGCGTTTATTGTCATTGTACCAGCTATTGTAGCACCTGAAGCTACCATTGTACCGCTAGCATCAACACTAAAATTAGCACCTCCAAATGTTGAAGCACCCATGAATAGTCTTCCATTACTATCTACCTGAAACGCGTTACTTCCAATATCTATTGTACCTGCAACTAAGTCTCCTCTAAAAGTGCCACTATTAAATTCTACAGTACCATCATTAGCTAATTTAAAACCTGCTGAACCAGCTGTATAGTTACCAGTAATTTCTGTGTTTCCTGCATCTAGTTCTAAATTGCCAGCACTGAGTTTATTACTTGCTATTGTCCAACCACCTATAGCACCAGTAGTAGCAGTTATATTACCTCTGATAACCGCGTCTGATATTTCTATAAAACCATCTGTATAAGTGGAATCTGTTTTTTTAATAATCCAGCCAGATGTTCCTTGTACATAATTATCTGATTGAATAATGTTTGAAATCTTTGCATTTGTAATTGCAGCATCACTTATCTTTGCAGTAGTTACAGCTAAGTTATTTATTTTTGCTTCAGTTATTGCAGCGTCAGATATATTAGCTGTAGCTACTAAGTTACCATTAGCAGATTGTTCATCTGAAGGGTCAGACTCATTACCTGCAATATCTACTGCAGAAAATCTAAAATAGTGAGTAGAACCATTAGGCATTTGTATCTCTCCTACTACTGGTATTGAGTCTCTTATATGAGAAGCAGTAGCAGGTAACTCTCCTACTTTATGTTGACTTTTTAAGTTTGAAGTAGATAGCGAAAACCCTGATGATGTAGAAGCGTAAACATTTAAGTGGTCGATATCAGCTGATAAAGTAAAATCTGAAATACTACTAATAGGATTACCTTGCTCATCTTCGGCTCTTCCTAAGCTGTGTATTATTTGAACTCTCATAGCTCCTGCAGCAATAGTGTCAGCTGGCCCTGGTTTTTCAGGTGCAGTAGTATCTACAGCTGTAGTAATTGTTCCAGTTGCATAAGGAGAGTAGTTACCATTAGAAAGAACTGCAGCTACACCGACATCATAAGTAGTTGCTAACTGCAAACCTTCTATTGTAAAGTCATTCTCTGCCCAGTTAATAGTCACATATGAATAATCACCAGTACTGTTAGTAGGCTTATATCTTATTAAATAATGTAAACCATTCTGTATAGGTGTTCCATTGTCATAGTTCGGCTCGTCCCAAGTAACTTTGATTAATGACTGATTAACACCTAAAGCATCAATCATACTTGTTGAGACTAATTGTATATCTCCTGTTACGCCTGTAGTTGGATGCTTTGGCCTTAAAGGTTCATACTGCCTATTTCCAGAAACAACACCAACTGTAGGAGCAGTAAATCTTAAATCATCTCCAATTCTTTTTTGTAAATCTCCAATGTCTAAAGAAGTATTTCCTGTCTCCCAAGAAACATATTCTGTTAAATCAATGTACTCAATTCTATATGGATTAGTGTTTGCAAGTCTCCTTAGGTAAACACCGTATCCATCTTTGATAGGCCATGTAATACCAGTAATTCTTATTTTCTCTGGGTTTATTATTTCACCTCTATAAGCCACTTCATATAATGATGTTCTACCATCTTCAATTCTTTTTTCATCTGTATCTACAAATCTGATTTCAGGGTCATAAACATATATCATGTCACCTACTTTAAAGTCTCCTTGAATGTCATAATCTTCAAGTGATAAAGATAAAGATTTTTTAATTTTTTTAAGTTCGTTTAAAAATGCTTCTGCTCTTGTTTGTCTAGAAATAGATGGCATATTAGGTTCTGATACAAACTGAACTCTTTCTAGCTCGTTACCAAACAAATCTCTGTAAGGATTACTAGCATCAAATGCTTCTGCTAAATCAGAGTTTTGTGAGTTTGCAGAGTTATTTACTAAGTACTCAACACCTGAAACATAGTCTTCTGCTTCAAATTGTGAAGTTATACTATCTGGGTTCAAACCAGAAATACCTGGGTCCTCACCATTACTATTTCTAGCAATTATTGCGGTGGGTTCGTTTGTTCCATGACCAGCAAATAATACTTCTGCTTTACCAGCATCTAATGTTGCATCGTTATTTACTCTAAATTCTACATCTAATTGTTGACACACTCTTTCTACTGCAGACAATGCAGACTCAACATAATGGTCTCCGTTATATAATCCAGTAGTAGAAGTGGTAGTAAGAGCAGCTGAAGGTGGAGTAAAGTCAGCAGTGTACACAGCAGTACCTTTAGTTATTCTAAAATCATCTATAAAACCATGAAAATAATCAGCACCCTGTGAACGACCAATAGAAAACTTTAATGTACCATCTCTAGTGTTTCTAGCAATAGACTTTGTAGATTGCCATTCATCTTGCTTAACACCATTTTTAAAAGTTTTAAAAGTATTACCTTGCCTACTTATAGCAAAGTGATTCCATTGACCATAGTCGATAGTACCTAAAGATTTACCATCAGCTATATCGTAAGTTCCACTATCTACAGAACCAGATATACTTGCTTGTCCAAGAAAGCTTCTTAAATAAACCTTAGAAGTTCCAGAACCATTATGATTCAAACCTAATATCATTGCAGGTGTTTGACCATCAGGGTTGGAAGCAAAAACTGCTCCATGCTTAGTTGCGCTTCTAATTGTTGAAGATACATCAGAGCCGTGATACCACTTTTCATTAGGAACCCAATATTGAGAATAATTCTGTTGAAACAATGGGTCTTGTTTATATGCCTGTGGGTCACCTGGGTCTGTTTCAAATATTGTTCTATTGCCTGTGTAATAATCAGGATATATTATTCCTGGAGTATCAGCTAAGTTTACAGCTGCTGATAACTCACCAGTCCAGAAATCAACAGCGGGTGTATTGTTTGTTGTGCTGTTTTGAAGTTGGGGTGCTGTTTTTAAACTTGGTGCAGTACCGCCTGGATTTATTATTGGCTTCTGATTACCACCACCAGGACCATTAGGAATAAATCTATTTCTTTGGTCATAGTCAGGTTTTGCTCTAAAGTAATTACTTAATATAGGAGCTCCCTGATACCAATTTGGTTGTGTTGGTGGAAACATATTTTGAGCTACTGTTCTGCTAGAACCAGTTCCTAGTAGTTCATCAATGTCATCATTTCTTCTGTTTATTAATCCTTCGTCCCAATAAGCATTACTAAAGCTACCTCTTAGAGCAAGAAACATTAATGCATAAGCAGCATTATTATATGCTGTTAAGTCTGCTTCAGCTGTGACACTTGTACCATCAACTTGTTTATAAAGGTGAGCAAAGAAACTTTTATCAAAACCATTTACACCTCTGTGGTAGCAAACACTACACATCATATCAAAATGTTTTTGTGCAAGTGTAGCATCATAAGGGAAAGCATCTTCGTAACCTTGAAAAGTTGACTTAACTTGATTTACATAGCCTGGAAGTTTATTAACTGATAACAGGCTGGCAGCTAATGACTCACTAAATCTTTTAGTTGAATTAGTTGAGTTGTCTCCATTGTAAGCTAATCTAATATTTTTATTTTGTATCAAAGTTCCTGATGAATTTATATAAAATCCTCCAGTACCATTTAGAGCATTGTTATTAGAAAAAGATACTGGAAAAGTATAAGTTGTTCCATCTATTTCAATGCCATTTTCATAAACTTGATAATACAAATCATCTTTGCCAGGTATTCCGTCAAACGTATGTCCATAACCTACAGTTAAAGTACCTCTTATTGCATTGTGAAAAAGTGGGTCGTAAGGAACTCTTCCTTTAAAAGTAGCGTGTGCTGTATATATACCAGTACCAGAAGGAACAGGGTCGTTGTCAACATATAAATGTCTTCCATCGTCTTGAAGTACTGGGTATCCATCATCATATACAAAAGGTACAAAAGCCTCATGTGCTTTTAGATTGGCTAAACCTTGTGCGGATATTGAAGCGTTTGCTAAATCGAACTGTGGCATATTATCACGGAGTTAACCTGTACTCCCACCATTCTATTGTGAAGTCTCTATCGTCTACATTTAATAAGTTTGAATAATCAATTTGTAAGTGGTCATCTTCATCTGTTAGTTTCAAAGATGTGCTTCCATATTTATTTTGTGTACTTGATATTTCTGCATTGTCATTAAAAGTTATTACATGTTCATTTTCACTAGCGTCAGTAGTAGTCTTATCTCCGTCGTTGCCTTCAAAGTTCAATAGTAATTGAGTGTCTTGCTTTGTAGGATTAGTAATAGTTCCAGCTCTAATACTTCTCTGCATACCAGAACTTCCTTCTCTAAGTAATCCAAAAGGAGTACCATTTGTATTGTCTAAAACATATTCAAGTGTTTTTTCTTTATACCTTCTAACAGAAGAAACTCCACCCTTTTCTGCAATAGGTAGACCTCTAGTATCACTGTCTCCTAAGTAAGCAGTAAGGCCAGTACCATCAATTACCACATTAGACTCATCTATCTCTAATCCTTGTATAAGACCTATGTACTCACTAGCAGCAATCATAGCTGCATCATCCAATTCATCATCAGAAACTCTTGTTGGCATAACAACAATATGGTCATAAGGCTGTATTGCATTTACTACAGAGTTAGGCACTTTTGTCATATCCAAACTTACATTGAAGTTACCTGGTGCCATTAATTTTTCAGTTACGCTCATCCTTTTATAATCCTACAATATTCTGATACGTTATCTAAGTACTGGTCTCTTATGTTATCTGATTCATTGTGTGTAGATAATGTACCATCTTCGTTATACAATTCATATCCAACGAATGCTTTGAATTGAGTTCCACCTGCAGCTGGATATATTAGGCCTCTTGTTAAATCTTCACTAAATGTATTAGGAGCACCAAATAAAACTTTGTTACCATCTGTATCTAAGGATGTTTGTTTTATATAACCAGTAGCAGTAGTCATAGCTGTTGCAGTTGTTAGGCCTAAATTTAATCTAGAAGTTATTGGACTTTGATTTACAACAATAGATGCATGGTGAGCACCTCTTCTAAGTGCTATGTCTACAACTAATCTACCTTGACCATCACTTTCATAATTAGAAGTAAGTCTTATAATTCCAAGTTCTGGCATATTTCTTAATACCTGTATTGAGTTCCAACCTTGGAACTCTGTAGCTAATTGCTGTCCAGAAACAGGAGTTCCTCTGTGAATAGCATATTCATAATCACTTTGATAGTCACTAACATCCCAAATGTACGTTGTGAATCTAGATTGGTTTGCTTGATTTCCTATCTTAATCTTTATTAGGCCGTTCTCTATTACTGCATCTCCAGGATTGTTAGGACTATTAAGACCATTACGAGTAAGGCTATTCGTTGTTATCTTAACTGCACCTTTATAAAAATCTGAAGTGTTTACATGGTACTGTGCATTTTGTAATCGTAAGTCGTTGCTTGTTTTAAAGTATAAAGTTACAGTGTCCTGTGTATTTGTTGTAGTCAAATCAGATGCTGTTCTTGTGTTGCTATCTGGGTCACTTATGTGAAAATAATTATAATGATTAGCAGGTGGAGTATGAAACTGTTGTGTTGTAGAAGTAATACCATGATTATTATCTATTAACTTACCTGTTATTACTGCTTCTTTTACTACTTCTCCTGGTTTTCCTAAATACATCATATCTATTGAATAGTTAAAACCACCAAGACTGTATCTAGATATATCAATAGAAGAACTATTAACAACTACATAACCATTAAAACTTGAGTCACCATCATATTCAAAAGGAACATAGTAACCAGATTGTGCCATTGATATGAGCTCATCTCTAATGTATTTAACAGTATCTAAATTTGTCTCAGCTAATTTCCCAGAGATATTCAAAGTCCTATCTCCACCACTACCTTGAAAATTCAAATTGGCAGGTGAAGTAAAACTGATTCTACCTATGTGTACTTGGAAAGCCATTAATTTCTCCTTAACCCAGTTCCTGAACTGCCTTCTTTATCTAACTTTCTTAATGCTCTACTAATTTGCTGTGCTGCTTTTCTAGCTGCAATTGGGTCAGCTGGAACGCCAGTAACGTTTACATTAAGGTTATTTACAACTGTACCACCCCTTCCATCTGATAATGGTTTTACTAAGAAACCGTTTCCAGGAATGAACTTAACTTCTTCTGGTCCATATTCTCCAACCAATGCTCTTTGCATAGGGTCACCTCTACCACCATATCCATATTTCTTGACTCTACCGCCCATTCCATATTTTTTAACTCTTCCACCCATTGCCAAACCAGTAATATAATCTGGCAATCCATATAGGTATCTAGAATCAACTTTGCTTATTTGGTCCTTTATGTAATCAGGTAACATTTCATAACCAGGAACTTGAAAATCAAAAATTCTCCTTGATGGTGGTGTTTGAACTGGAGGACCTTCGCCTTCATAAACTGGGTCTGCTGGAGCTTCTGTCTCTGTTACAATATCTATAGCATCTTGTTTAATTGGCTTAGTAGCTCTTGTGTCTAAACCTGATAAATCACTTTGATTTTGTAATACATAACCAACAGCATTCCCTAAGTCATTGTATTGTTCAGTTAAGTCAAATAACCTTGTCATAAATTCACCATCACTAG
>MDSZ01137888.1_pt1 | contig 11222 bp, 12 predicted proteins | sample 811201 | NCBI WGS metagenome assembly MDSZ01 (sample SAMN05326647, study PRJNA326480) | marine metagenome | isolation source: seawater | place: Indian Ocean: North | collected 2010 | reverse complement strand
TTGTACTTTTTTTAATTACACTTCTAACTACAAAGTAACCTTTTTTAAAAAATAATTCTTTATTTTGATTATAATTATTTTGATTCATTTAAGCTTTATACTTTTCAAAAATAATTTAGCAGTATCATAACTATGCTGCTTTATGTTTTTTGAATTATAATAAAGATGGTACCATTTTTCAATGTCGTACATCATTTCTTTATACGAGAAAGATGGTTTCCACTTAATAATTTTTCTAATTTTTTTACTATTAAGTAATAAAAATTTTTTTTCTATATTATTTTTATATTTAGATTTAATTTTAAACTCTTTTTTTTTTAAAAAGAAAGAACATATTTTTTTAACTGAAATTCTGGTATTATTTGGCGCAACATTCCAATTTTGAAATTTATTTGTCATATAAGTATATTGAGCAATTAATAAATATGCATGAATGACATCATATACATGTTGCCATGGTCTAATTGCATTTAAATTTCTAATATTAAATTTTTTATTTTTATACTTAGAAAGAACAATATCTGTGATTAATCTGTATTTTCCCCAATCACCACCTCCAATTATATTACCACTACGTATTGTTGAAATTTTAATATTATTAGAAAAGTATTTTTGATAAGAATTAACCATTATTTCAGCAACAGCCTTTGATGCACTGTAAACATCATCTCCACCTAATGAACTTTCTTCATTAAATAATGCATTTTTTTTTTGTTTATTTGTGTAGCATTTATCTGATGTAATTATATTAACTGTAATTTTTTTTTTGTAATGTCTTAATATTTCTAAAAGATTCAAAACTCCAAATGAATTTGTTTTATAAGTTTTAATCGGGTTTCGATGACAATCTAATACAATAGCATTTGCCGCTAAATGAAAAATAATATCAGGTTTTTCTTTATAGATTATTTTTTTTAAGTTATTGTAATTATTAATGTCTCCATTATGTAAACGAATATTATTTTTTAAGCCTAGCACATTAAAAAGATTGGGTTTAGAAGGTGGTGAAAGAGAGTATCCAATAACTCTAGACCTCAAAATATTTAAAAAAATTATCAGCCATGATCCGCTGAAACCAGTACAGCCAGTAATTAAAACTTTTTTGTTTTTCCAAAATTTTGTATTTAACAACATTAGATCTTAATTTATGCATAATTATGTTTACTTACAATATTTCTTTACACAACTTTTAATTTTATTTTTTGGATATAATTTAACCAACAGAACTGTAATTGGATACTTAACAGCCTTATTTACAATTGCATTATCTATCTCTTTTTTATTTCGAATTTTACCTGGCTATGTATATTTTATCACTTACGCAGTGTTAATTTTAAATTTATTTATTTTTATTTATAAAAAAAAATACATTTTTTTTTTACAAGACATCATTAAAAATAAAACAAAAATTATAATTTTTTTAATTATAAATGTTTTTTTTCTATTATTATTACATCAATTTCATTTTAAAAACTTAGTTTATGAATCTCATGATGTAGTATACTGGAGTCCATCAATTGAACTTTATTATTCTGATTATATAGGTAACATAAAAAATTTTACTTATTTTCCATCAAGATTAACAGCGCATCCTCTTTTTCCAACATCTGTACTTACCGCATCTTCAATTTTAATTTCGGATTTAAATTTAATCTCTCTATTAGAAGCAAGATACCTTTTAATATGTAGTATTCTTACAGCAATTTGTTTTTTCTTTTACCAGGCTAATAAAAATATGAGTAAAATAAAATATATATTAATATTTATATTATTTGTAATTTTATTGTTTGTATTTGAAAATTTTTTTTCATATTCGTTATCATTTTCTGGCATTTTTTCTTTAATTATTTTTTTTATTTTTTTATTTAATTTTGATAATGACGATGAGCCAAATATTAAATTTAATTCATATTTGGCATTAATACTTACTGTGACAAAACCAGGTATAATTTTTATTTTTCTTATTTTCCCAATTTACTATTTTTTCAAATTTAAGTTTATAAGAAAAGATTTTTTATTTTATATTTTATCTTTTTTAGTTTTTCTAAATTTATTAACATGGGTATTAATCCAATCACCTGTTGCTAATTCAAAAATAGCCTTTTTTAATCCTTTTAACTTAAGTGAATATTTTCAATCTTTATTAATAGTAGGTTGGATACCTTCAGGTTTTATAACTCAAAATATAGAAAATATTACAAACTCTAGTCAATATATTTTAAATTTCGAGAAAAATGAAACCAACCTAAAAAATATTTTAGAAGCTTACAAAATAAATTTTCTCAAAATCAATTATGATTTATATAAAATACTAATTGTTTTTATTTATTTTTTTGTAATTCCTTTTTATTTAATTACGAAAAATTTTAAAAAAAATAATATTTTTTCTTATTTTTTAATTTTCTCGCTTTTAATTATAATTTTTTTAAGAAATGAAAATATGTTTGGCAATAAAACCACTTCACAAGTTGCTCATATATTATATGTGCTACCAGCTTTATTCACATACCTTCTTATCAAATCATTTAACAAATATAATTATAATAAATTTAATTTTTTTATTTTATTTTTTGGAATAATTATTTTTTCAAATTTAAACTTGAATTTTGGTGAAAAAGTTTTTTCAAATCGTAACAAAACCCCTGAGAGTATAGTTTATTCCGATTTTCTAAATTCAAAAAATAGCTTATATGCCAGTAAAGGTTTTTTATCAAATTTAGTTGTTGCGTCTAAAGCTGATGTGTTAAAAAATGAAATTTATTCTCTAATGACTGCGAAAAGAATAAATTATCAAGAATATAATAAATTTAGTGTAAATTTTAGACCAATTATTCTCCCATGGTCAATAGATCGCTATCATGACTATATCTGGAATTCATCAATTATAAAAAAAAATAGAAAATCTAAATAAAATACTAAATTTTAAAAATTACTCTTCCAGAATAATTATTTTTTAATAGTTTTTTAAAAATTTTTGAGGACAAACTAAATTTATATTCAGTGTATAAATTAATTAAATTTTTATCATTGTTATATCTAAAAATATTTTTCCAAATTTTCTTTCTAATTGCAAGATTTGCACTTTCAGCATTTATACCTACTATTCTTACTTGTCTTAATATGAAAGGAAGAATATTTATTATTGAATGATTGCTTCTAATATTTCCAATTGAAATTAAAGCGCCGTTTAAATGTAAAGTTTTTATACTATTTGCAAGTATGCTACCTCCCAAATTATCTATTATTGCGCCGTATTTTTTTTTTAATAGTGGTAGATTGATGGCTTTATCAAATTCTTCATAATTTATAATCTCATTTGCACCCACTAATTTTAATTTTTTTTTATTTTTTTTTATATTTGTTGTGGCTGCAGTAATTTTATAACCAAGTTTATTTAAAATAAATGTTGAAAATAAACCGACACCTCCTGATGCACCTGTAATTAAAATTGGATATTTTTTATTTATTTTTAGATTTTTTAACTCATTTATTGCAATCATTGCTGTAAATCCAGCTGTTCCAAAAACAACAGGCAGTTTAATATTTATGTTTGAAGGTATTTTTTCTACAAATTTAGAGGAAACGACAAAATAATTTGACATTGTTCCAAAAGAATTAATTCCTACTGGCCTTGCAATAACCATTACTTTATCGCCAAATTTAAATTTTTTTGAATTTGAATAATATATTTTACCTGTGCAATCTATACCTGGTACATGTGGATATGACCTTACTAAACCTGGGTTTCCTTTACCAATTAGTATATCTTTATAATTAAAAGAATTAAATTCTACTTTAATAATTACTTCATCTTTTTTCAAATTTTTTAAAATTAACTTTTTTAGTGAGTAAGTATATGTATTTTTTTTCTTTATAATAACTAAAGATTTTGATGATAATTCTAAATTTTTATAATCTTTCATAATTTAGTTTAAATTAAATGCTGTTGGATCAATATATTTAAATTTACCGTTTGAAATTATTTTATCTTTTAAAAAAACTGAATTTTTTGCAATTATTACTCCATGTTTATTTGAGATTATTTTTGAAATTATTTTAATAGTGCATGGTTTAGATATTTTAAAAAAATAATTACTTTCACATTTTACAATGAAATATTTTTTTATTTTTTTATTTTCTTTATAAAGGTTAACTATAGTTGTTTGAAGCATTGCTTCTGTTAGCAAAGTACCTGGCATAACTGGATCATTATTAAAAAAATGTGATTTAAAAAACCATTCCTTTTTTTTTATTTTTTTTTCACCCTCAGCGATTTTATTCATCTGGATTACTTTTATCTTATCAATCATTAAAAATGGATCATTAATTTTCAAAATATTTTTTATTTGAGATTTTTTATAGATTTTCTTCATTAATCAGCAACAATTCTTGAGAGCGAATAAATTAGATCCTTTCCATCCCAAACAAAACTCATATCTAAAGATCTTCCTATTGGAACTATTCTATAAACTCCCAAAGCTCCAGTTTCTAATATAGATCTGTTTATCATCTCTTTATCTAACCCAAAAAAACTAATCGTCTGACATTTTTTTGAAATTATTTTTTTTATATCGCCCATTTTTTTTAAATCTATTTCTACAAATGAACCGTTGTATGGTCTAATTTTTTCTATTTCCGTATTAAATTCTTTAAGTTTTATTTTTACTAAATTAAATTTTTCAAACTGTGATTTAAATCTTATTTTTGATCTAGCTGCAATTACAGATAAATTTGATATTTTTTCATTAGTGATTGCTAGATCATATTCAAATTTTTTGTCGATTATTTTCGAAAAAAATTTGTAAAATTTTATTTTTGCCTCATTTTTTTTTTTTCCGAACCAAACTATTGCTTGAGGTGATGAACAACCTTTTTGATCCATTATATAAGAGTCATTATAAAATTTTTCTACAACCCTATTAAGTTCTGAATTACTTGAATTTATAATTTTCTCACTTCCCAAAATTGCTAATGAATATCTATCAGGAAAGGTTATATCTACACAGCCTGGAGACGTATAAAATTTTTTAAATTGAGTAATGGTGTTATCCCCTCCCCATATTAATCTTGCATCTGCAATTTTTGAAAAATACTGTGATATTTCGTCAGATTTTTCATATCTTATTAGACAAATTTTATTTTGTAAAAAAATGAATTTTTTTTTTTTTTAAAGATCTATTTAAAATATTACATAGTATCTCGGTTTGAATGAATTTTTTTGATGGAAGTCTAAGGATATTATTATTTCCAGATAGCAATCCAAAAACCAATGAATACCCAAAATTCATAGGTATGTTTGAAGGTGACAAGTGAAAAACGATGCCATTTCCTAACATTTTATTTTTTAAATTATATTGTAGTGAAATTTTTAAAATATTTTTTTTTCTAATCCAAAACGCAAAAGTTACTAAATCTTTAAATTCAAAATTTTTCTTATCCTTAAATATTTCTTGAGATATATAATCTAAAAAATTTATGATTTTTTGATCAAAAATTTTATGGACTTTTTCAGAAATTTTTTTTTTTCCTACAATCACATTAATTTTTTTATTAATTTTAAGTATCACTACATCCTCTTTTTTCTGTGCCAGGAACTCTTCCAATAATAGAAAAGTATTTTCCTTTTCTACCACATTTACAATCATCAATGCCCTCTATTTTTCCCAAATCTTCAGTCAAAATATTATTTCCAGGATAGCTTAATTGTAAAAGAGACATGGTTTGAATTAAACCTACCTCTTTTTCTTTGGCAATAGATAAATCTTTATTTCTAATTAAAACTTGAGAAAAAATAGATGGATGAAAATAATTTTCCTCACATTCTAAATATATTGAGCCAGTTTGTTCAACCATTCCATAATAATTATAGATTTTCCTAATACCAATAATCTCTTCTATTTTTTTATTAAAATTTTTTTTGCTAACTGATTTTTTTTCTAGTTTTTTCCATCCACCCCCATGAATAAGAATGCCCTTATTTTGAGGTAAAGTTATATTTTTTTTTTTAAATATATTTATTAAATCAGTCCATATAGTATTTGTAAAACCAAAGATTACAAATTCTTCATTTGGATTTTTTTTTATAAAATTTAGCAAAGGCTTAAAATTTAATTTTCTATTATTATTTAAAAAAAAGGATTTTTTTGATAATTGTATAAATCCTCTTATGGCAGCAATACTTGCTGATATAGAATTAGAATTTTTTTGTATTGAGTCTTCAATAAAAAAGAAAGTAGTTTTTTTTTTAATGATTGTTGAAAAAATATTTATCAGTGCTTTAGATTGAATTAAAGAAGTACTTTTATCTATGTTTATTTTGGATTTTGCAGATCCAGAAGTTCCGGATGAATGCATAACTTTAGATAATTTATTTTTATCTACTGAAGATAAGTTAAATTCTTTAAAAACCTTTACATGAACAAATGGAAGCTCTTCTAAACTTTTACAATTATCAATTTTTCTAAAAATATTATCACAAATATTTTTGTATTCTTTACAATTTTTATAATGAAACTTGGAAATTTTTTTCTGATCCTTTAAAAAAGAAATATCTTTTAAGCTATCTACAGTTTTAAAAGGTTCTAAAGAAAATAATTTTTTTAAATTAATCATTTTTAAAATTTAGTTTTTTATAATTTATCTTTCCATTATTAAGTCTTGGAATTTTTCTCAATATTTTTATTTTAATATTAATCTTATTTATTGATGTGATCTCATGAATTTTTTTAATCACTTTATTTTTTGAGTAATTTTTTTCAATAAATATAATTAAATTCTCATTTTCATTGATACATGCTAAGGTAATTTTTTGTTTTAAAAATTTTTCCTCAATATCATCTAAATTAAATCTATTTCCATATAATTTGATAATTCTATTTTTTCTTCCAGTTAAATAATAAAAATTATCTCTATCATAAAAAGCTAAATCACCAGTTTTTAATTCATTTTGATTAACATCATCTTTAGATAAATCTTTGCTACTATAAGCATATCCAATGCTTACATTTTTTCCTTTAAAAACTAGCTCGCCTATAACATTGTTCTTTTTAATTATATCTCCTTTTTCATCTATCAAATAAAAATTACCACCGGGTATTGGTTTACCTATACTTCCTAATTTTTTTTGTGAGACAACAAGATTAAAATAAGACATTCTTGGTGATGCTTCTGTTTGACCATACATAATATAAAATTGTTTTTTTTCCTTTAAACAAAATTTTAAAATATCTTTTGTCTTTAAATTATCCAATCTTCCACCTGCTTGAGTAAAAAATTTTAAATTAGAAAAATTTTTTTTCTTTAATCCTAATTTAATTAAAATTTCGTAGTGATATGGAACCCCGTTAAAATTATTTATTTTATTTTTTAGAAAATATCTCCAAAAATTAGATTGGATAATAGTTTCATTTGTAATAAATATTGATGCCCCTATTTCTAGATGAGAATTGACTACTGATAACATATAACTGTAGCAGAAAGGCATTGATGTTATAGATCTATCTCTTTTATTTAGTTTTAAATAAGAAATAATTGAATTTGTGTTATTGAAGATATTTTTTTTGGTAATTCTCACATATTTTATGCTTCCCATGCTACCCGACGTTGGCATAAGAATACATAAATCTTTTTTAATTTTTTTTTTTTATACTTAGTTTTAAAAATCATATTTTCAAAAAAAGTATGAATTTTTTTTATGTTTTGTTTTTGAAATTTATTACTTTCATTCCAATTTTTTGAAAACGATATATATTCGGGTTTATATAATTTAATCATCCTTTCTATTTCTTGAATATCAGTTTTTGAATCAACTAACTGTATGATACAATCATTTTTAATAAAAGAAGTGTAATTTGCTATGACACCCAAAGTATTATCTGAAATCATTAAAATTAAACTAGATCTTGGAATAATTTTTTTTATGGTTTCATATTCATTTTCTAAGTCTTCAAAAGTTAAAGATATTGATGCAGATAATAAAGCAACTTTTTTTTTTTCAATTTGAAATTTTTTAAATAACATTCAAAAATTTTTTAATTTATTTTTTTAAAAATTTTAAGATTTGTTGTGATATTTTATTTCCTGATAATCCATGATAATTAATCAAAAAATTATAGCCTCCAGTTTTGTCAAATTTATCTGGCAATGCTATATTTAATATTTTTGTATTTATATTATTTTTTGATACAATATCTGAAATTATACTAGAAAGTCCTCCGATAATTGAATGTTCCTCAACGGTCACGACATATCTATATGATTTTAGTAAACTTTTAATATTTTTATCTATTGGTTTGAGTGTATTTAAGTTTATGACACCACAATTAATATTTTTCTTTAAAAGTATTTTTGAAGCAATTAAAGTTTGGGATACAACTGAACCAGTTGATATTATCAATAATTCAGACCCTTTTTTAAGATGAACAATTTTATTGAATTTATAAGTATAATTTTTTTCATACACATGTGGACTTCCAGGCACTCCTGTTAATCTTATATAAGAAGGACCACGATTATTTTCTGAATAATCATTAAGAATTTTTTTCAACTCTAAACCATCAGCAGGACTAGAAATATTGATATTTGGTATTGATCTCATAATAGATATATCTTCTAAACCATAATGACTATTTCCTAAAAAACCCATGGAAATTCCACTACCTAATGCAACTAAATTAACAGGTAATTTCATATACCCCAAATTCATTCTCACATGTTCAATTGCTCTCATAGATAAAAAAGGTGCAAATGATGTTACAAAAACTTTATACCCCTCTTTTGCTAATCCAGCTGATACACCAATCAAATTTTGTTCGGAAATTCCAACTGATAAATATTTTTCTGGGTACTCTTTTTTGAATCTATCTAGGCCTGAGGATCTACCTAAATCAGCAGATAAAACCATTAAATTTTTATTTGTTTTGGCTATTTCAAGCATAAACTGACCAAATAATGCTCTTGGACCAAATCTTGAATAACTTTGAGCTATTTTTAAATCATTATTTTTGCCCATAAATTTATAAGTTTTTTATCGATTCTTGAAAAATTTTTTTAGTTAATCTTCCATGATGCCAATCATTATTTTTTTCCATGAAAGAGACACCATGTCCTTTTATAGTTTTTGCTATTATGGCTAAAGGTTTTTCCTTTTTTCTGGATTTTAGTGCTTTTTCAATTTTTTGAAAATTATGTCCATCACACATCAATGTGTTCCAACCAAAACCTTGCCATTTTTTTTTTAAATTCGAATAATCCATCATATTGCCTATGGCTCCATCATTTTGATATCCATTACAATCAACTATAACTATTAGATTATCAAGCTTAAGCTCTGTAGCTGAAATTGCAGCTTCCCACACAGAACCTTCGTAACATTCTCCATCACCCAACATTACATAAACACAATTTTTTTTATTTTTTTTTTTATAGGCAATTGCTAATCCAATTCCAAAAGATAAACCTTGTCCCAAACTTCCATTAGACGACTCTATTCCTAATTTAGAATTTTCAATTGGATGAGCTATAATTTCACTACCATCCTGTTGAAAAGACATCAGATCTTTTTTTTTAATAATATTCATGTGATACAAAATGCTTAGTAATCCTAAAAATCCATGACCTTTACTGAGAATAAATCTATCCTTCGGATTTTTTAAATCTATTTTGATTATTTTTTTGTATAATACTGCCAAAATATCGACCATAGAAAGAGCCCCACCTATATGAGATGATTCTCCAGAATGATAGCTTGTTTTTAGGATAGTTTTTATCATCTTTTTTCTAAGCTCAATTAATTGCGAATTAGAATATTTCATTTTTAAAAATTTTTAATTATTTTACCATTAATATGATTTAACTTCGATGAAGATAATAAAATAATTTTATTTACTATTGTTTTAACGGAATGTGGTTTTTTAATATTTGTATCTTTTAACAGTCTTATTTTAGATTTATTATCCATTTTTTTTAACATATCTGTATTTATTGCACTTGGTGCAATTGCATTAACTCTAATTTTATATCTTCGAAATTCATTTGCCATAACTTTAGTTGCAAAAGCTATTGACGCTTTACTTGACCCATAAGCAATAGTACCTTTATGATTTAAAAAACTTGAAATTGACCCTACATTAATTATTGATGGGTCTTCTGATTTTTTTAAATTTGGAAGTAATTTTTGAATTATTTGGATATGAGCAAAAAAATTAATTTGAAAATTTTTTTCAATTTCATCAATTTTAGTCATTTCTAAAATTGAACCGCTTGCGTAGCCTGCATTGTTAATCAAAATATCAATTATTGTGTTTTTTTTTATTTTATTTAGACCTAAAACTAATTTATCTCTATTTTCAAAATCTAAATATAAAACTTGTATTTTATTTCTATAATTTGACTTTAAATTTTTTAAATAATCAGAAAATGTTTTGCTTTTTTTTCTTACAGTGCAAATTATATCTGCACCTTCTTTCAAAAATTTTTCAAAAATAGATTTGCCTAGACCACGGTTAACACCACTTATAAAAACTGTTTTATTTTTAAATTTCATAAAAAATTATAATTTTTTTTTATAAATTTAAATAATTTTTTTTCCTCTACCTTATCTTTTTTTTTACCAAACGGTATTTTTTTTGATTTTTGATCTAATATTTTCAAAATTTTTTTTGATGAATAATAGCTTTCTAATAATGGTACACTAATTTCATTTTCTATAATATCTTGATTAAAAATTAAATTTGAATTTTTAAAATTGGGTAGAATTTTATTATCTATATTAATCTTTTTAAATTCTTTATTTATCAATTTGTTATTTTTAATTTGATCATATAAAAGATTAAAATTTACCACCTTTGATGCTGCTGGCATTTTATAAAATGTATTATTGGGTATCATTTTGTCTATTATTTTTTTTATAAATAATTTTTGTTTTTTATGGTTTATCATTTTTACCTACTAATTGGTTGTAATACAATTTTAAGTTATTTGTGATATATAAAGATAATGCTTGAATTGTCGACATACAATTTACACCTCCAGAGGTCACAAAAATACTGCTATCAACTATAAAAATATTTTTTACGTCATGGCATTGACCAAATTTATTTACAACAGATTTGTTTGGTTTATTTCCCATTTTTGTTGTTCCCATAATATGCCAGCCTGTATTTCTCACTGGCCCGTATCCATATGAAATTTTTGCGCCAGAGTTTATTAAAATTTTTTTTGCA
>MDSZ01060268.1_pt1 | contig 11222 bp, 9 predicted proteins | sample 811201 | NCBI WGS metagenome assembly MDSZ01 (sample SAMN05326647, study PRJNA326480) | marine metagenome | isolation source: seawater | place: Indian Ocean: North | collected 2010 | reverse complement strand
TACGCATGCAGCATTAATTGTTTTTGAATTCTTTATATATTTCTGAGCAGCAATATTTACTTTTGGTATTCCATCTTTGCTATTAATACCTTTCCCACAAATAACTTTAATGAATTTAATTTTAGAATTATAAGATTCTATAACAAACTTGTGAAGTTTATTAATTGCTTCTTTAACTGGATAGCCATGTAAATCCACTTCATAATTTATATCTTTGCAATCTAGTCTTTTCAATTTAGTTAGAATAGAGTCCTGAACACCATTATTTTTATAACTAAAATCTATGTCAAAAGTATCTGAGACATCAATATCATGTATCTGATGGCTAAAATCAACTTCTTCCTCATCTATTTTTTTAGCATCTATATAATCTTTGAAATCTTCATCCGAAGATTTTTCAAGCCACTTATCTAATTCTTTAATTCTTTTATCTTTTTTCATATATTTTAAAATTGTATACTATATTGATTTAATCATAATCTTATATGAGGGTTTTGTGAATATATTGATATCGAATGACGACGGCTTTAAATCTATCGGTATTAAGATATTAACCGCATCTCTTAGTGATTATGGTGATACTTTTGTAATTTCCCCTAGTTGTGATATCAGCGCATCTAGTAGTTGTTTGAGTGTACACGGTCCAGTAAATATAAGAAAAGTTGATGATAATAAGTATATCGTTATGGGCACTCCAGCAGACTGTGTTCATATTGGGTCACTTGGAATACTCAGGAAGTTTCCTGATATTGTTTTTAGTGGAATAAATTTTGGATCAAATCTCGGAGATGATGTTGTTTATTCTGGAACTGTGGGTGCTGCGATTGAAGGTAGGCATGCAAAATATGGAAGTTTTGCTCTCTCTATAACATCAAAAAATCCAAAATATAAAAAAGACATAGATAAAAAATGTAAGAAAGTTATTGAATATATATTTACTAAACTAATAAAACACAAGTCAATTTTCAATATCAATATACCTGACATACCAGTTGAAAAAATTAAAGGTTTTAGAATAACAAAACTAGGTAAAAGAGAAATAAGTAAAAGAGCTAAAAAAATGATTACTACTAAACAAATTAAATATAATATTGGACCCGTTGGTGAAGGAATATTTAAAACAGCAACTGATTTTAATGCAATTAGAGATGGATACATTTCAGTAACACCTATTTCCATTGATATGACAAATATGGAACTATATAAAAAACTTAAATAATATGAACATGAAATCTATAGTAGGATCAGGTTTAACTTCTCAAGAGAGTCGAGATAAGCTTGCAAAAGCATTAAAAAAAATCGGCATTAAGAATAAGGAGGTCATATATCTTATATCTACTATGCCAAGACATCTTTTTATTGACACCTCATTAGCTAATAGAGCATATGAAAATTTATCATTACCAATTGGTCATAATCAAACTATTTCTCAACCATACATGGTTGCAAAGATGACTGAGCTTATTCATGAAATGAAATTTATGAATAATGTTCTTGAGATAGGAACCGGCTCTGGTTATCAATCTGCAATATTATCTATGTTATTTGATAAAGTTACGACTTTAGAAAGAATTGAATCATTACACAGCCAGGCTAAAGTTAAACTTAATAATTTAGGATTTAAAAATATTCAATGTATTATGGGAGATGGCTACGAGGGATATAACTTAAATGCACCATACGATGCAATTATCGTAACAGCTGCTGCTGAGTTTATACCTAATAATTTAATTGAACAGTTGTCAGAGAATGGAAGAATGGTTTTACCATTAAAAGAGGGAGGGAAACAAAAACTTCTTAAAATTAAAAAAACAAAAAATGGTATTATTGAAAAAATTATTGAAGATGTATTATTTGTCCCTATGTTGACTGGAATTGAAAGCTAATGAAAAATATTTTTCAAAAAATAATTAATCAATGTGCATCGAAACAATCTGTCATTTATTTGAGAGTTTTAAGTTTCACTGAATCTATTTTTTTTCCGATACCAACAGATGCTCTTCTAGCACCAATGGTACTATCTGGTAAGCACGAATGGATTAAAGTTAGCTTAATAGCCTCGTTCTGGTCAGTTATGGGTGGTATCGTTGGATATTTATTAGGATTATATTTTTTTGAGTTCATTGAACCATTAGTTAAAACCTTCAATTTATATGATGACTATTTAAGTGCTAAAAATTCATTCGATAAATATGGAATTATATTCCTTGCAATAGCAGCTTTCACTCCTGTTCCCTATAAAGTTTTTACATTATCTGCCGGCGCGCTTAACTATAATTTTATTTTATTTGTAGTTATATCTTTTGTTGGAAGATATTTAAGGTTTTTGTTAGTTTCATACATATGTCATAAATATAATGAGCAGATTCTAGAGATTGTAAATAAATATATTCTTTATTTAACCATACTGGTAATTTTGTTGTTGATCTATCTATGGGTATAAAATCGAAGAGAATGATCTATTCTCCGATAATAGAAGATTGTGAGTTTTGCAGGCAGACTCCGTATTCATAAATTCTAAGCCTTTTTGAGCTTGATATACCAAATTAATGAGATTCTCATCAAGAATAACATTTACTTTGCCTGTTCCAATTAACAGTATCTCAACATCACAGAGAATTTTACGAATATCATTAAAGTTGATTGATCCTGGTTTGTTCACAGCAAACTTTTCTATTGATCCATTAACAAAGATTATTGGATAATTAAAAATTTGATCTCCAATAACAATAGATTCATTTCTATAATTTTTTATCTGAAATTGACTATTATGCTTATCTTCAACTAATTCCATAATTTTAAGAAATTAAAAAATTTTAATGATATTATATCTTCATTATATAGGAGTCCGAATGTTTAAGATAGGTGTATGTGGATTTGGAACTGTTGGAAGAAGTTTTGTAGATCACTTCTTAAAGTATAAGCAAAAAATATCCCAAAACTGTAATTCTCAATTAGCGTTGAGCTTAATTGCTGACAGATCTATTGAATCAAAGAAATTTGAAGATAACGAAATTGTATTTTCCTCTAATGTATTGGATGTTATAGAGTCTGATTGCGATTTAATAATTGAACTGATAGGAGGAACCGAGATTTCAAAAGAAATTGTTATTGGTTCTATGAACAAAGGAAAATCAGTAATAACCGCTAATAAGGCTCTCTTAGCATTACATGGAGACGAGTTATTTAAAATAGCAAATAAAAATAATGTCTATCTTGGATTTGAAGCATCTGTAGCAGGCGCTATTCCAGTTATTAAAACTTTAGTAGATAGTTTAAGTAATGAAAAAATATCCTCCATTACAGGTATACTTAATGGAACTTGTAATTATATCCTTGATCAAATGCATACATCTAATAAATCCTTTTCAGATTCATTAGTAAGCGCGCAGAAACTAGGATATGCTGAATCTGATCCTTCGTTTGATGTCGGAGGAAATGATGCAGCACATAAAATATCTATTTTAGCTATGTTGGCATTTAAAATTAAATCGCCATTCAATGAGATGTTTATAGATGGAATTGAGTCGATAGAATCGATGGACATTTATTATGCTGATGAACTCGGTTATAAAATCAAGCACATTGCATCATCTAAATCTGTTGATGAGCAAATTGAATGCAATAGTTACCCAGCATTAATTCCAAACTCACATATATTATCAAACATAGATGGTGTAATGAATGCAGTACTAATCAAAGGTGATAGGTTTGGCACATCTATGCTATATGGTCATGGAGCGGGTGGGGATGCTACAGCTTCTGCAGTAGTTTCTAATATTAAGGATTTTTGTAATTTTAAAACTGGTCAAGTAAACAGTCACTCAATATACGATTTAAAGTCTAGAAATAGAATAACATCAATAGGAGAGTTAATAAGTCAGTATTACTTAAGAATTTTCGCTAAGGATGTTCCCGGTGTGATGGCAGAAATTACATCTACACTCGCATCACATAATATTAGTATAGAAGCAGTAACTCAACATGAACCAGTAGAGGAAAATGAACTTATACCAATTGTTATTATCACAAACTCCGTGGAGTTTAAAAGCATAGAATCTGCAATATCACAGATCTCTAGACTAGAGAATATTCACGAGAAGATACAACTGATTAGGGTCTTTAATGAAAGCGAATAACAATCTCAAGTATATTAGTACAAGGGGTCACGCATCGCAATTATCTTTTAAAGATGTTATTTTTGAAGGACTAGCTCCTGACGGTGGTTTATATGTCCCTGAATCTTGGCCTTGTCTAGATTCAAAGTTAATTACAAGTTTTGCTAATATGTCTTATCAAGAGATTGCATACTTTGTATTTAAGCCTTATATTGACAGCAGTCTTACAGATAGTTTACTTAAAGAGATTATTAGGGACTCCTATAAATCATTTTCTAATTCAGAAATTACTCCGGTAAGAGAGGTTACAGATAGTGAATTCCTTCTAGAGTTATTTCATGGACCAACTTATGCCTTTAAAGATGTCGCAATGCAATTTATATCAAGACTTTTTGATTATTATCTCGATCAAGATAATGAAAAAATAAATATTTTAGGTGCAACCTCTGGGGACACAGGTGCTGCAGCAATTCATGGATTTCAAGGAATAGACTCTGCAAATGTCTTTATTTTACACCCATATAATCTAATCTCTCCTACTCAACGTAAATTCATGACAACTATTAAGTCTAAAAATATTATAAATATTGCTGTAAAAGGAAACTTTGATGACTGCCAGAAGATCATTAAGGATATTTTTTCTAATAAATCATATAAGAGAAGTAAAAAGTTAGGGGCTATCAATTCCATTAATTGGGCACGAATAATGTGCCAAATTACCTATTATTTTTATTGCGCTACACGCATTAGTAACTCTGAAAATATTGTTTTTTCAGTACCGACTGGTAACTTTGGAGATATATTTGCTGGTTATATTTCAAATATGATGGGCCTAAAGTTCAAAAAACTGATTATTGCTACGAATGAGAATAATATTTTACACAGAACATTAAAAACAGGTGATCATAAGCTTGCAGATGTTGTCAGTACTACTTCTCCAAGTATTGATATACAAGTATCAAGTAATTTCGAACGGTTACTATATGATGCTTGTAAAGATTCTGATCATATAAACAGCCTAATGAATGATCTCAATAAAAATAAGTCATTTAAGCTATCTGAATCAATACTTAGGAAAATTAGAAAATTATTTTTATCAGGTAGTGCAAATCAAGATAAAGTGGCTTGTATTATTAAAGAATATCAAGAAAAGTATAATATTACCCTTGACCCACACACTGCTGTTGGAGTCATATGCGGGAAAGATCTTGTAAATGATAATGAAAAACTTGTTACATTATCTACTGCACATCCAGCAAAATTTAAAGAATCAGTATCAGAAATTATTTCAAACGATTCTTTTGTAACAGATAGAGTACGCGAGCTTGAGTCTATGGAGGAAAAAATGATAATTGTAGAAAATAATTCTAATGACGTAAAATCTATTATAGATGAGGTTGTTCAGTGAGACTTATAATAATTTTATTTGTATTGATAATTTTATTGAGTTTTATTCGTAGAAAAATAAGTTCTGACTTTGAATTACTCAATTACTTACTAACAATAGTATATTATTTTTTAATCTTCTTATTTATATATATTTTAGGTATGCATTTCTTTGGAAACAGCATATAAATTATTTATCTAAATACTTTTCTGCATCAAGTGCTGCCATACATCCTGCGCCAGCAGAGGTTATGGCCTGTCTGTATATAGAATCTGAAACATCACCAGCTGCAAAGACACCATCTATAGAGCATTGTGTTGCATTTCCATTACTGCCGCCATTGATTTTAAGATATCCTGTATCATCCATTTCTAATGAACCTTTGAATATTGATGTATTAGGTTGATGACCTATTGCAATAAATACTCCACTACAACTTACTTCTTGTATTTTATCTGTTTTAACATTTTTCAATTTAACTCCCTCAACTTTATCATTATCACCTAAAACCTCTTCAAGAGTATGATCCCATATTATATCCACTTTGCCATCTTTTTCTTTTTGCATAATTCTTTCAATAAGTATTGCTTCGGCTCTTAAGCTATCTCTTCTATGAACTAACTTAACTTTCGAGGCAATATTAGATAGGTATAAGGCTTCTTCGACTGCAGTATTTCCACCACCAACAACTATTATTTCTTGATCTCTATAAAAAAATCCGTCACATGTTGCGCAAGCCGAAACACCTTTACCTAAATATTTTTTTTCAGATTCAAGTCCTAAATATTTTGCTGATGCGCCAGTAGCAATTATTAAGCTGTCACATGTATAAGTAGCATCATCGCCATTTAGAACAAATGGTTTATTTTTTAAATCTACTGATTTAATTTGATCCATAATTATTTCTGTATTAAATTTTTTTACATGCTCTTTCATTCTTTCCATCAAATCAGGGCCTTGAAGATCATTTGCATCTCCTGGCCAGTTTTCAACATCGGTAGTTGTTGTAAGCTGACCTCCTATTTCTAATCCAGTCAAAAGGACAGGCATTAAATTAGCACGAGACGCATATAATGCCGCTGTATAGCCAGCTGGGCCAGAGCCTAATACCAGTAATTTACAGTGTTTTTTATTCATTTTTTAATAGGTAATTCAATTTAAGCGTATTATACACCAATTATTTCAATAAATTATATATGTATAAATTTTAGTGAAAAATTTGTATAATTTGAGAATGATATGAGGTTTTTTTGGCCCAAATAAAGCAAAATAGAAAGCTTACTAAGACTAAGTTTGATTATTTACCAAAAGAAATAATTAATTTCTTGATTCTAACCCTTACACTCCTTTTTACACTCTCTTTAGTTTCTTATGATTCCTCTGATCCTAATTTTTTTAAAACAGGATTAAATGATGTCGTAAAAAACTACATAGGCATATCTGGAGCATATATATCTCATATATCATTTATGGTTTTTGGCAGTCAGTCTTATTTCTTAGCTATTTTTTTTATATACCTCACAATTAGAAAGTATTTTAACTTTTACATATATTCCTCGAGGCTTAATTTTAAAAGTATTTTAATTGTCACAATCATGATAATAAGTTTATCAGTTCTTTTAGAGTATTCCGAAGGATCAACTGGCGGTCTTGTTGGTATGTATTCATACTACTATTTATCTAATTACATCGGATCTTTTGGTTCGATTGTTTCTTCATTGCTTTTCTTTATGTATACGTTTGTGATTTATTTTAATATTCCGATTTCTAATATCATTAATAAATCAATAAAAATTACATCATATGTCTATCTGAAATTGAAGTATCAAATACTTTCACTTTACCAACAAACAAATCTGCAAATTGAAAAATCTAAACAAAAAAAACTTAACATAAATAAAGGATCTAATGAAAAAATAAATAATGCTAGCATTGAAATAGTAGAGCCTAAGAAAACTGAGAGTAAAAGAGCTTTCAAAGAAAAACAACAAAACCTTTTTTCAGATAAATCTAGAAATCAATTGCCTTTAATAGAATTTCTGGAAAAGCATGATTCTGAGATTACAAACCATGATGAAGCATCTTTAAAGTTAATGTCTGAGATGCTTGAACAAAATTTAAGTCACTATGGTATTAGTGCAGAGGTAAAAGCTGTTAAACCTGGTCCAATTGTTACACTTTTTGAAATTGAGCCAGCAGTTGGTACAAAAGCATCTTCTATTAATAACATTAGTAAAGATTTGGCTAGAACTATGACTGTTCCAAGTCTTAGGGTTGTTGAGTCTGTACCCGGTACAGCTCATATAGGGATTGAGATTCCTAACGATGATCGCGAAACAGTATCGCTTAAAGATATCATATGCTCAAAAGAATATGAAAATTCAAAAGCTGCTTTAACAATGGCACTTGGAAAAGATATTCAAGGTAAACCTATATGTACAGATTTACACAAGTTACCTCATTTGCTTGTAGCTGGGACAACAGGATCTGGTAAATCAGTAGCTGTTCACTCTATGATAATTAGTCTTTTATATAAATATAGTATTGATCATCTGAGATTTCTAATGATTGATCCGAAAATGTTAGAATTGAGCACGTATGAGAGCATACCACATCTTCTCCATCCTGTTGTAACGGATATGAATGAGGCTAAAAGCGTATTGCATTGGTGTGTCCAAGAGATGGAAAGACGCTATAGATATATGATGGATTTAAATGTAAGGAATATTCAATCTTATAATAAGCTTGTAAAAGAGAATAATAACAAGGGTATTAAGAGCGCCTATAGCCCTACTGGGGGCAATAATGAGAGATACCATGAGAATTTGCCATATATTGTTGTGGTTGTAGATGAATTTGCAGATATGATGCAAACCGTAGGAAAAAAAGTCGAGGATCTCATCACTAGGCTTGCTCAAAAGGCACGTGCAGCTGGAATTCACTTAATACTTTCAACACAAAGACCCTCTGTAAATGTAATTACTGGCTTAATCAAAGCTAATATTCCTACACGAATTGGGCTCAAAGTTTCATCCCAGATTGATTCTAGGACAATTTTGGATTCTATGGGTGCTGAGCAATTATTGGGATTGGGAGATATGTTGTTTAGAGGCACTGGAACTAATGTATTACAAAGGATACATGGGGCATATGTGAGCGATGATGAGGTCGCAACAATAACCAATTATTTAAGAGATCAAAAAATTAATGATGATATCAATTCAATTCTTCTTGAAGACACAGACGAAATAGAAAATGAGATTAACGAAACATCTGACGAATTATATGTTCAAGCTGTTAATATTGTCAAAGAAACAAAAAAAACTTCAATATCCTTTTTGCAAAGAAAACTAAAAATCGGATATAATCGTGCTGCCAATCTTATTGAGGCTATGGAAGCTCAAGGTATACTATCTGAGCCTCAAAGTAATGGTAACAGAGAAATTCTATAAAACTTATATATGCTTGATACTAAATATATACTTGATAACAAGAATGATGTCATACAAAAGCTCAATAATCGGGGTTTTGAAATAGACATCGCTAAGATTGAAGAAGACGCAAAGAAGAGAAAAGATTTAATCCAAGATAAAGAAAATCTTGCTCAAAAGAAAAATGAAGTATCTAATTCATTTAAAAATGCAGAAAATATTAGCGAAAAAGAAAAGCTGACTAATTTATCTAAGGATTTGGATAATCAAATTCATAAACTTAAGGATAAATTAGAAGAGCATGAAAATAAGTTTCAATCATACTTATTAACCATACCAAACATCCCGCACGATTCTTGCCCTATAGGTTCATCTGAAAAAGATAACATTCAAATACGAACTATTGGAGAGGCTAATGGTTTGAATATTAATAAAAAAGAACATGCAGATATTTTAGAAAATATTAAAATGGCAAGTTTTGAAAATGCTATAACAATTGCCCAGTCTCGCTTTGTTGTCTTAAAGAACAAAGTCGCAACTCTTCATAGGGCTTTAGTAAATTATATGCTCGATACTCATACATCTATAAATAATTATACAGAATGTAATGTTCCGTATATATGTAACAGCAATAGCCTATTGGGTACTGGCCAACTTCCTAAGTTTGAGGAAGACTTATTTAGATTATCTGATTCAGAGCTCTACTTAATACCAACTGGAGAAGTTCCTTTAACAAATATATATAGAAATAAAATTATTTCTGAATCAGACTTACCTATATTGATGACTGCTAATACACCTTGTTTTAGGTCTGAGGTAGGGTCCCATGGTTTGGATACAAAGGGAATGATCAGGCAACATCAATTCGAAAAAGTTGAGCTTGTTCAAATAGTCCATCCCAATGTTTCTGATGATGCTCTTGAATCTATTACCTCTCATGCTTGCATGATACTTGATTCGCTAGAACTTCCATATCAGGTTGTTGAACTGTGTACTGGGGACCTAGGTTTCTCCTCTCAAAAAACTTATGATATTGAGGTTTGGTTCCCTAGTCAGCAAAGGTACAGAGAAATATCCTCCTGTAGTAATTTTGGTTCATTTCAATCAAGAAGACTAAATATAAAATATAAAAATAAGAATCAAAAAGATTTCGTTCATACCTTAAATGGATCTGGTCTAGCTATTGGAAGAACATTAGCTGCTTTGGTTGAAAATAATTTTAATGGTAAATTTATCGCTGTGCCAAGTGTTCTTCACAAATATACAGATTTTAAGACCATTGAATTGTAATACATCTTCTTTTTCATCTATAATAGCCACTTATGGAGACGTGCCAGAGTGGTTGAATGGGCCGGTCTTGAAAACCGTTAACGCAGAAATGCGTTCGTGGGTTCGAATCCCACCGTCTCCTTTTAAATATTTTGGAATCTAAAAAATACTATAGTTGGATACTTTATGATTGGGCTAACTCAGCTTATGCAACTATAGTACTTGCAGGCTTCTTTCCTATAATTTTTGCAGAATATTTTGCATCATCCATCCCAACCTCTGAAAGAACACTATATCTTGGAATATCTAATTCATCAGCAAGTCTAATACTTATATTTTTAGCGCCATTATTTGGATTAATGGCTGATAAATTTTCAAATAAAAAATTATTCTTACTTATATTTGCAAGCTTAAGCATTATCTCTACATTAATATTATCGTCTATTTCTAAGGATAGCTTTGTATTAGCATCAATATTTTTTTCTATTTCACTTCTAGGATTTATGATGTCTAATGTATTTTATGATTCAATGTTATTAAATTTTGAATCTCATAAATATGATAAAATATCATCAATAGGCTATGCACTAGGATATTTAGGTGGCGGGCTTGCTTTTGTATTTACATTATTATTTCTTTATTTTAATTCAGAATCATCAGTTGAAATAATCTCATCGAATAAAATTGCATTCATATTTGCAGCTGTATGGTGGATATTATTTATGACCCCCCTTTATCTATATTGGAATGAAAAACCTATAGATAATATTCAAACTACAAATATTTTAGATACTTTTAGAGAAATCAAAGTTAATAAACCCATATTTCTTTTTCTAATTTCATATTGGATATATATTGACGGAGTCGATACTATAATTAGGATGGCGATTAACTATGGCCTAATTCTAGGATTCACAAGTACTGATCTATTAATCGCACTACTTGTTACACAATTTGTAGCCTTTCCAGGCACTTTGATTATTAATAAAATTTCTGAATTATCATCTCCTGTTATAG
>MDSZ01164623.1_pt1 | contig 11223 bp, 8 predicted proteins | sample 811201 | NCBI WGS metagenome assembly MDSZ01 (sample SAMN05326647, study PRJNA326480) | marine metagenome | isolation source: seawater | place: Indian Ocean: North | collected 2010 | reverse complement strand
GGGTTTGATTTCCTGTCATGTTGATGTAAAATAGTCAAATCCAGTTGTTTTGGCCACCAATCTCTGTTAGCCATTCCATAGTTTGTGTTTGTCATCGAACCGTGCATCACAGGGCACTTGACATCCTTACCGGTCTTACCGTATCCTTGCATGTAATCACTACTTAAAGGAGCCTCATAAAGATAATGATATTCATTATCAATAGTGAATTACCAATCGACTGAGAAATCATCACCTATTGAATTTGTTGGCGAATCTAGAATAACAGGTTTAGGGCTAGGACTCTCTTCTTCCACCACTTCTTGAATATCCTCCGCCACATCTATTCCTTTGGAAATGGTTTTTTTTGTCGCCGAAATTGGTCTGACAACTATATTCTCGACATGATTTGCAGAGGAATATATCTCTTGATAAATAATATCATTTTTCATCTCATGAACGTCTTTGGAATGATCTTCAGCTTTTTGAAATTGGTCTTCACCAATCTTTAACTCAGCAAAATTCTTTTCCAGAGCAGTCGCTAAGTCCAGAACAACATCATCCTCATCGCTCATATTTACTGATTATCGTACCTCACATCAAGCCTTCGTTTTGTTGATTAATAACTGAGACAGAAGTTCTTCAACCATTAACTGGTGGAATAAGCATGCGCGTTGGTATTGTTGTGAACCCAGACGCAGGCCTTGGTGGCCGTCTTGGGTTCAAGGGCAGTGATGGGCGAGCGAAGGAAGCCAGGGATGCTGGAGCTCAGGACCGTGCTGGCCCCAGAATGAGACAATGCCTCGTTAAATATGTTGAATTGCTCAAATCTAGCCTGAACCGAGACAACATAAATCCTGAGTTATTTGCTTGGGAAGGAAGAATGGGTGGTGATTGGATAGGAATAGAGTATCAGAGTATCGATACCACTCCCGAGACAACTTCTGCAAATGACACTGCAAAACTTGTTAAGCAATTACTCAATTTTAATGTAGATATAATTCTATATGCAGGAGGCGATGGAACAACTAGAGATATCGTCAATGCATTAGAGGATCATAAGATTCCACTTATTGGCGTACCCGGCGGCGTAAAGATGCATTCTGGTTGTTTTGCTACTACCCCAAACGCAGCTGCAGAAGTACTATTTGCGTTTGTAATTGGTGATCTGATGTCCTCAATTACCGAGGTAATGGACTTAGATGAGGAAATATACCTCACTGGCCAGTGGAAAGTTAGAATGTATGGCGAAGCCCTTACTCCATCAAGCCCGAGGTTTATGCAGGGTGCCAAACAACAGGTGGAACGCTCCTCTGAAGAAGAGATAATTGAAGGCTTAGCTAATCATATTGCAGAGCTGGTCGCTAGTAAGCCCGATTTAATGGTAGTATGGGGTAGCGGCGGCACCCTGAGACTAATTGGAGAGTTAACTGGATACGAATTAACACTTCTAGGGATCGATATCCAACATCAAGGCGAGGTATTCAACGACCTTAACGAACAGGATTTAATAAAAATCCTATCTTCTCACACCGGAGAAAAACTCCTCCTCTTATCGCCAATGGGCGGCCAAGGCTTTTTGATTGGTAGAGGAAATCTCCAACTTTCACCAGAGGTCTTAAGGATAATTGGAGTAGAATCACTACTTGGCGTTGCAACACCAGCAAAACTATTGGGACTATCACATGTTAGAATAGACACAGGAGATGAATCCTTGGATGATGAATTTAGGGCACGAAAATTTGTTAAGATGCTTCAAGGATACCGAACTACCAGAGTAATCAGAGTTTCAGAGGTTTGATTATAATTTCAATCCCGATGACGCCATCAATAGACCAAGAAATGGAGGGCTAGGTCGACCAGGCCGTGATTTGAATTCTGGATGATATTGAACGCCTACGTAGTAAACGTGATCATCAAGTTCGAAAATCTCACAGCGTTGACCAGTCTCATCTTTACCAACGAATTTCAAACCGGCTTGTTCGATATTTTCTATAATATCAGGATTAACCTCATACCGATGTCTGTGTCTTTCATCAACAGAATCGTCTGTGCCGTATAAGCGTTTTATTTTACAATCTTCAACCTGCCAAAATGTCGGTCTACTACCAAGCCTCATTGTTCCACCCAGGTGAGTCTTTGATATTTCTGGCATGAAAATAACTGCAGGGTATTCAGCATTCTCATCAAATTCCGTAGAATTGGCTCCATCCATTCCTAAGACATTACGACAGAACTCAATTGTTGCAACTTGAAGCCCTAAGCAAATACCGAGATAAGGGATGTTGTTTTCTCGAGCATATCTTGCTGCATTGATTTTTCCTTCAACACCCCTGTCACCAAAACCTCCAGGCACAAGCACTCCATCAGATTCTTTCAGACCTTGCCAAGCCGATTCATATTCGTCACTATTGTTAGTTTTCCAATGGTCTTCCAAATGACTTGCTTCAATCCAATTAATTGATAATTTACGCCTTACTTTCATTGCAGCATGCTGCAGACTCTTTATCACAGAAAGGTACGAATCAGATAAATCGGTATATTTTCCGACCATTGCAATTGACACATCTTCAGTCAATTTGTCTAAATCATAAGCCATCTCACGCCACTCTTCTAGCACACTAGTATCGTTACAATCTATACCGAGTATCTTACACAGCCCTTGCTTTTCTAACATTAGCGGCACATGGTAGATATTAGGCACATCGTGCGTTGACATTACCGCATCAGGAGAGACATGACAAAATGCTGCAAGCTTCTCTTTTGTTTCATCAGTCATCGGTTGAGTGGATCGACAAACGAGTATGTCAGGAGTTATCCCTAAACCCCTAAGTTCTTTCACGGAATGTTGAGTCGGCTTGGTCTTCTGTTCACCGACCGGGCCCATCACAGGGACCAGTGAAACGTGAACAAATGTCACATTGTCTCTACCAACCCGGAATTGGAATTGTCTCAACGCTTCGATATAAGGTGATGATTCGATGTCTCCAACAGTTCCCCCTAATTCGATAATACAAGCATCAGGAGGGTCTTCCAGACCATCAGCCGGCAGGTGCGCAACCCGCTCAATCCAATTTTGTATTTCATCAGTTATGTGTGGAATTACCTGTACAGTTTTCCCGAGATAATCTCCGCGCCTTTCTGCCTCAATTACCTTTGAATATATTTTCCCAGTTGTCAGGTTGTTGTCTCGACCTAAATTTAAGTCCAGAAACCTTTCATAATTACCAAGGTCTAAATCTACCTCTCCACCATCATCCAAAACGAAAACTTCCCCATGTTCGAAAGGCGACATAGTTCCAGCGTCGCTGTTCAGGTATGGATCTATTTTAATTGATGTCGTCCTAAGTCCAGCACTTTTCAACAACACACCAATACTACTTGCAGTGACGCCTTTTCCGAGCCCAGATAGGACTCCGCCGCTGACAATTACGTATTTCATCACACACCAACGGGATTTTTACCACCGATGACTCCTTAATCAACATATCCGAAAAAAATCCAGAGTTTGACAAATTATTTTCATACTTTCATAGCGAATTATCAATAGGTGTCTATTTTGTCGTTTATTTGACGCACATGATGGCTATACCGGAAACCATGAAGGCTTGGATAAAAACCAAGCCGGAACTAGGCGGTTTCCAACTAATTGACTCAACAGTGCCAAAGCCGCAACCAGACGAGGTGTTAGTAAAAACTCATTCAACATCGATATGCGGTACTGACATACATATTTGGAAGTGGGACGATTGGGCAGCTGACAATGTCCCATTGGGGACTATTACCGGCCATGAGACGTGTGGCGTAGTGGTTGAGATAGGTAGTGAAGTTACAACACATCAAATTGGTGATAAAATCGCAGTCGAGTGTCATTTGGCATGTTGGGAGTGTGACAGATGTGATGAGGGGAATGCACACATCTGTGAAAATGGTGAGATTTTCGGTGTCCACACCGATGGAGCATTCGCACCTTACTTCACCGTTCCAGCAGTAAATGCACGCCATTTACCCACCAATCTGCCGCTAGAATTAGCGTCAATACAAGATCCACTCGGCAATGCAATTCACACTCTTACAGGAGGTCCAGTTAAGGATTCAACTATTGCCATCCATGGATTAGGACCGATAGGGTTGTTTGCAGTTAATGCTGCTAAAGCTATGGGCGCTAAACTAGTGATTGCAATTGATTGGGATAATCGAACCAGAATGGACTTAGCAAGCAAGCTTGGTGCAGATGTAGTACTTGGAAAAGAAGATGATATAGTTCAGACAATTCTAGATCACACAAATGGTCAGGGGGTTGACAATAGTTGTGAGTTTTCAGGTTCTCCAAATGCACTAAAAAATACCATAACCTCAACTAGAATGGGAGGTTATGTCAATATTCTTTCTGTTTATGGCAATGCGATGACTGAGGTACCGATGAATGAAGTGGTATTCCGTTATCTGCATGTCAAAGGAATTAATGGCCGGAAGATGTGGTCAACTTGGGATAAGATGCATGAATTACTAAGCGAGGGTAAGATTGACATTGACACTTTGGTCACACATCGCATAGAGTTTCAGGAGTTCCCCGATGGAATCAAACTAGCAATGAGCGGTGATTGTGGTAAAGTTATAATGGATTTCTAAGATTCTATCCATTTATATCGTCTTGCACCTTCTTGTACACCCGACTCACCGATTTCTACTAGGGCAAACTCACCTTCTGGCTCGACAACACTACCGCTTTGGAGACCTTTGTGCAAATTCTCATAGGTAATATGGTCAATTGCCACTCGACCAGCCAACCTTTCAAACAAGTTCCATCTTGATACAACTTCTCTCCATTTCGGCGAAACCTTTCCTTCGAATACTTTTGCTTTTGCCCCAGATCCGTAGCCGCACAATCCAAAAAGCAAGTTGTCAAGGTTAACGTTTTCTTCGAGGTCCGATTCAAACGTTGACATCATTGCTAAGAAGATAGAGCCGGTGTATTGATTACCAATCAGGCTGCTTGCGCGCTGACCTTTTTCAATTCTACTTGCATGGAATTCCAGATACTGAGGGGTCTTGGAAATTGCCCGTCGATAACCATCCATCGCTTTTTCCCATATTTCGATTATTACTGGATCGTCAGAATTATGAGGTTCAGGAGCTGGGCCTAACTGCTCAGCAACTTCCTGCCACATCTCAGTATCTTCCCGGTCGTGTCTGAAAACATCAGGAAACATTCTTTTTGCTTGATATGCATATGGCAGATGCATAATTATCCGGCTCCATTGTTCAGTAAATCGCGCGTCATCTTGGTGATTATATCTACCAGAGCGCTCAGCTTTTTGGACGAAATTATGGAACGCCTGCCGGACTGCCTGTTGGTAACAGCGGTTTGAGAATTGACCGTCAAACACCGGTTCATCTCTGTGCACGCTTACCTTTTCTTCACCATGTGCGAAGATACCTAATTTACGTACAGTAGATGCTGGTAAATGACGAATCATTCTTTCAACAATTCCCTTCTTAATTGATTGACCAGCCTCTTGTGCTAGAGTCATTACGTTGCTTATGATAGATTTTACTGAGACTTCTCTTCTTGGTTTGAAGAAGTCATGAACCGGGGTTGTCGATACACCTATTATATCTGGAATCTCTAGTAGGCGGGGATTTCGACGGATTAGAATTGCTCCTCCTCCGGCACCTTGAGTATATTCACCAGCAGATTCCAATGCGTATTTTGCATTATCTGAAAATATAACGATGCCAATACGTTCATCTTCATCTGTAGAACGAGCCACCCAGTCTAGAGTGTTGTGCATTGCATCTACAGCACCGATACAGGCAAAGGTCATGTCAACAACATCACAATTTCTAAAGCAATCGGCGCCGTATCTTTCAGAATACCTTTGAGTCAGCATATCAACAATGTAGGTTGCGGTTGGTTTGGCTCCATCAAGGGCGGACTCTGTCCCTAAATACATCCGTCCAATATTTTTCGGATTCAAACCGTTTCTGTCAATCAGCTTCATAACGGCATTGGCACCCATTGTTGCAGTGTCCTCATGCACGTCAGGGATTGACATTGCTTTTAGGCCCAATCCTTTGTTCAGTTTGCCGTAATCTTCTCCACGAAGGTCGGCAAAATCCTTCATATCCATATATAATCTAGGGAAATGTATCGCCACATCGTCAATCCCGACGCATACTGAATTACTAGAGCCCATCGAAAAACCGGTTTTTTTTCGAGTATTTGAATACCTGTCTAACAATCACCAGTAAAACCGAGGTTTGCTTACACATCCTCATCCGGCAATTCTGGCATCTCCATTTCCTGCTTTGCCCACAAAACGTCGTCGATTCTGAGTATTGATATTGCGACCTCTGTAGCACCTATTATTGCTTGCTTAATGATTCCTTGTGGCTCTAAAATGCCAAGCTCAATCATGTCTCCTGGTCTTCCATTCAACAGATTTATCCCAATATTGTCAGAGTTGGTGTTTGTTTGCTCAGCGACAACGTCAATTAAAGCAGATATTGGATCGATACCTGCATTCTCAGCCAGCACTCGGACGATTACCTCAATAGCATCTGCATAAGCTTCAATTGCTAACTGTTCTCGACCCGGAATTGTTTCAGCAAACCTCCTAAGTCTTTTTGCTAATGCAACATAAACAGCACCGCCACCACAAACAACCTTACCATCCTCTATTAGCTGTACGCTAACTCCTAAAGAATCATCAAAACATCGTTCTACTTCTCCTACTACATCAGCAGTGCTTGCCTTAGCGACAATTGTTGCTGCGTTACCATCACCTTCAACAATCCAGAAATTCTTACCATCAATTGTTATATTTTTACTCGAAATAAATTCACCAATATTATTCGCACTTAGACCCATAATCGAGTTGACTAAACCCGCATTACAGGTTTTAGCTAACATATTTAGATCGTTTCTAGAAACTCGCCTGAAGGCTTGAATACCCTGTTCTGTAAGATAGTTTTTGATATCGTCATCAATACTTTCACGACAGGCTAAAACACTAATGTTCTTTTCAACCAACCGATCAACCATTTGTTTAAGCATTTTACGTTCCTCTTGCCTAAACGATTCTAGTACTCCAACTGTGGTGACATTCAATTTCAGATCGGTTGAGACAGTGCTTTTTTCTAAACCCCCATCAACTAAGGCAATTTTACCTTCATAGACTTCTTTCGCCATGTCACTTGAGATTCGCTTTTTTGGTAACATTAAGCCCCTAAATACCCTAGAATCTTCTACCTTACCGCCTGTTTGGGAGATTAACTTAATCTTTGAAATATCCACAGCTGCATTACTCTCGGCGACTATTTTGACTGCTTCAAGCGAGAGTTTTGCGATAATTTCTTGCATGGAACTGTGTCCTTTACCAGCCAATGTGGTATTGACGACTGAATGTTTTATGTCGTCATCCGCATCGAATACAATCTCTGATAATGATTCTAAAATAAACTGTTCAGACTTACGATACCCGCGAGCAATTGTTGAGGGGTGTATACCTTGTAATATCAACTGCCAAGCATTTTGCAACATTTCGCCAGCTAAAATCACGGTGGTAGTAGTTCCGTCTTTTGCAACTCTATCTTGAGTGGACGATGCACTAATCATCATTTTTGCCACAGGGTGCTCGACCTTAGCCGTCTCTAACACGGTAACTCCATCATTAGTAACCAAGGTTCTACCCTCATCATCGATTAGTAATTTATCAAGACCCTTTGGGCCCAAAGTAGATCTTATCGCTTCAGCAAGCGCCATCGCCGCCTGTATGTTTTTTTGCAAAGCTTCGCGGCCGCTAGACCGCGTAGTATCCTTGAGAATTGGAGCTTCGCTCATGGCACGCCCACACTCATCTAAGAAATAAGCGCGCCTCAGTCTTCATCAACGACTTCAAAATCCGCGTCGACTACATCATCGCCCGCGACATCGATGTTTCCATCATCTGCCGAACCTTCTTGTTCTGCCATTTCGGCTGATGCAGCCTCATATAATTTAGCTGAAACGCCATGCATGGCTTCCTCGATTTCTTTGACCTTAGCCTGGATAGCAGCATCATCAATCGTATCAATATCTAGCGGCTTTCCATCTTCGTCTTGGACAAGTTTCTCCAACTCGTCTAATCGTTCATTTACCGGATTGACATCATTATCTTCTAACTTATCAGATGACTCATCTAGGGTTCTTCTGGTTTGATAGAGGACTTGATCAGCCATATTTCTCAATTCTACCTTGGCTTTTCTTTGCTTGTCTTCTTCTGCAAAGTTTTCTGCTTCCGCAATCTTTGCTTGAATTTCGTCCTCAGATAGCGATGTTTGAGATTCGATTTTTACCGATTGTTCTTTTCCAGTCCCCATGTCCTTGGCACTAACGTTGACAATACCATTCGCATCTATATCGAAGGTTACCTCAATCTGTGGAACGCCCCTAGGCGCGGCAGGTATGCCCACTAGAGTAAATTCACCAAGGGTAACATTATCTTTAGCAAATTCTCTCTCTCCTTGCAACACGTGAATAGTCACAGCAGGTTGATTATCGGATGCTGTAGAGTAGATTTCTGACCTACGTGCAGGTATAGTCGTATTTCTCTCAATCATGGTAGTCATTACTCCACCAAGGGTCTCGATACCAAGAGTTAGTGGAGTAACATCAAGCAATAGGACATCGGAAACCCCTTCATCACCAGCAATAATACCCGCTTGCAATGCTGCTCCCATAGCCACGGCCTCATCAGGATTGATTCCTTTGTATGGCGCTTTCCCAGCCTCTTTCTCTACCGCCTCTTGAACCGCGGGGACTCTGGTTGAACCACCAACAAGAATTACCTTATCGACATCACCTTTCTTTACCCCTGCGTCCTTCATGGCTTGCCTTGTTGGAGTCATAGTCTTCTCAATTAGTTTGGCAATCAGACTTTCAAACTTAGCACGAGTCAGAGTCATGTCTAGATGTTCAGGTTGACCATCAACCATGGTTATGAATGGCAGATTTATCTGGGTTTGCTGGGTTCCTGACAACTCAATCTTTGCTTTTTCAGCAGCTTCTTTCAATCTGGACATTGCAGTCAAGTCCTTTGATAGGTCTATACCGGTATCTTTCTTGAAATCTTTCACCAACCAATCAATTACTTTCTCATCAAAGTCGTCCCCACCAAGTTTGTTGTTTCCAGCAGTCGCCTTAACTTCAATCTGAGGCTGCCCATCGACTTGATAAATTTCCAAAATCGAAACATCGAAGGTCCCTCCACCAAGATCGTAAACCAGTATGGTTTGATCTTCTTCTTTGTCAACACCATAAGCTAAGGCTGCTGCGGTTGGTTCATTGATTATCCGTAGGACTTCGAGGCCGGCAATACGACCAGCATCTTTTGTTGCGGTTCTTTGCGCATCGGTAAAATACGCTGGACAGGTAATCACAGCTTGTTTGACTTCTGCACCAAGATATGCTTCAGCATCTGCCTTTAATTTCTGCAGAATGAATGCAGAAATTTCCTGGGGGGTGTAATCCTTGTCATCAATATTGGTATTCCAATCAGTCCCCATGTGCCGTTTAACAGACAATAGTGTGCGCTGAGAATTTGTAACTGCTTGTCGTTTTGCAGTAACACCAATCAATCGCTCTCCACCATCTTTGGCAAACGCTACCACAGACGGAGTCGTTCTAGCACCCTCTGCATTAGCTATCACCACTGCTTCGCCATTTTCTATTGTAGCTACACAGCTGTTTGTTGTTCCTAAATCTATTCCTATTACTTTACTCATTTCTTTCACATCCTTTTTCAAAATATTGGAATGCCACCGTCATCTTCATCATCATCATCTTCGCCAAAATCCAGACTGACATCCGATGATGGAATGTCATCATTATTATCGTGCAGTGCAGAACCCTGAGGGGTTAATCTTAGTGTGATATCTAATATGCCATTATTCAACGACCAACCGACAACATCTTGACACGGGTGTGGAAGTTTTACTCTTGCCATTGGTTTAGCCTGCGTTGCTTTCATAATTTCTAGCATCGATCCGCCCTTGGATAGGTTCATCTCCATCTGCATTTCTTTAACATCAGCTTTTAGGGTGAAATCAATTGTTAGTGACATATTCCATCCATCGAGATAAAAATCGTCACTTGGCAATTTCAGAATTTCATCGTCATCGTCAGAAATTTCCGGGGTTTCAATCTCAACCGGAACAGCATCAACCTTGACATCCATTCCAAGATTACTCAAAATATCTTCAATTGATTGACCTGACTGAAACATTCTACTTAGGTTAGACAAGTCAAAATTGAAATTAACATCACCACTACTTAGTTTATCAGCATCCAAACCCATCTTGTCAAACTGTGATTTAAATTGATTCATCAAGGACTTTATCTGCTGTTTGTTCAGCGACATTCCCATGCCTTTGAACATCTCGATCAGACGGTCAATCATCTGCTCTTCCCAATCATCATGTCCTTCCATACAATCACTACTGAACCATCGGTTACATAGTGGCCAAGAAGTTCACATATATCAATATCACGAATCATAAAGCAACGTTATTACAATGTCCTGCGAATCCTAACTACTCCGATGATTATGATTGAAATCACAGATAGAGTGAGTATGTTTGCAAAAATCATTGCTGTAGATTTTATCGCAATGCCATAAACCAACCAAAGAGATAATGAAAAGGCGACGATTGAGAAAGTAGGTATAGATATACCATCATGACGTTTGTGTTTCCATACTTCGCTTATTTGTGGCCCCCAGGCTAATACACCAATTATGCCTGCGGCAATACCAATACTTTCGATAAACAATGCAGTCATTCCCTCACCGATTCCATTCAGCTGCTGGCTTGGATAACTCAATCCTGTCAATACTGGCCCATGGAATTCCCCTTGGATTCGATTCGCCGACTACATGCATCGATAGCATTGCACCATTGGCAATTCTTAATTCTGCATTTTTTTTACCGATTTTTAATGTTGCTAATGAAGGTTGTTTATCAAAAATTGATAACCATCCTCTACGATGAACAGCATTGCCACTAATTTTACAGTCTCTATTTTGGAATAAATCTTCTAATTCATCACCCAAACCCAAATTGAAAACATCGCCCTTATTCAGTAGACCTCCATGCATGTGAACTTCATCCCAGGTGTTAAACCCGCTCACGGTGTCGATCAGTTCTTGCTCAGGCTTGCCGGGATTTTCTGTCTTCAGAATATCCAAGAAGCCTTGTTCGTTG
>MDSZ01148863.1_pt1 | contig 11223 bp, 2 predicted proteins | sample 811201 | NCBI WGS metagenome assembly MDSZ01 (sample SAMN05326647, study PRJNA326480) | marine metagenome | isolation source: seawater | place: Indian Ocean: North | collected 2010 | reverse complement strand
TCTCTCAGTAGGACTTAGTAATTTATCAAAGAATGTAAGCCCTGCTTTGGCAAAGCTTATAATAGCACACAAAGACGTTATGTCTGCTTCTCTTGGAGGCATGGGGTGGCAAGATTTATTAGAGCAATATTTCGGCGGAGAGTTTAAAATAGACTTTACAACTGGAGCATCAAAAAATTCTAGTATGAAAAAGCCAAAATCTGAACTAGAAGCTGAAGTAAAAAACGCAACTAGCGAACATGCAGATTTGAGTATTATGGATTATGATAAGAACTTGGAATTATCTAATATTAAAAAAGATCCAAAATTTAAAGCCAGCGCATCAGAACTTTTATCCAAATCACGAGATGTGGTTGGTGATAACTTTTTAATTAATTTGCCTGAAATTTTGGCAAATGTTGATGACTTAACTTCTCTATACGGGCTAGTATTTGACAAGGTTTCCATCAAAGACTTGACAGATCTGCTAATGGAAAAGATGACAGCAGACTTAAATCTGCCAGATGTAAATGAAATAAAACTTCGTGGTATCTTAAAATCATTGAATATAGATTTGTCTTTAGATTTAGTGTTGCAATTTATACAAACAGAATTTGAAATGAGAGAATTCATGTTAGCCGTTTGTGAAGTTTATGAGTTCAAAAAAGAAGAAATTGATAGAATAATTGGAATGATTGAGACTCCCGGTTTTCCTGTTGAATTTTACTTTTTCCATTATAAGCATCGAGAATTTAGTGATCCGGCACAAGATATTCCTTATCTTGGAGGATATTTTTCAGAATTCTATGAAGGCGATTTGCATGCCAAACTCGAAGAAGCGGGCATTCAAACTAATTCTGGACACCAAAGTTGTATGAACCATAGGCAGTTTTACCAAGATGGAAATTTTAAGATAAGCGATTATTTTCAGAAAGAAGCTATTAACAAGATTATGTGTAAAATTTTTACAGAAGGATTGGGCAAGCCAAACATAGAGACTGGAAACGATTGGAACTATAGAATGGAACTTTGCGGTATGTATGGCGGACATTTCGGACTTCCCGGTATTGAATCAGAAACCGTTCATTTCGATTTGCCTGTTTTTGATTTTTTTGCTGATCTAAAAGAAGATATTTTTGCCATCTTAAAAACATTGGACAAAAACATAATTGCAAAAGCTATTGATTTATACATCAAAGGACTTTTCAAGATGAGTAAGGATTTTCAACTTGATTTATCACTTAGCCAAAACATGCCCGGCGGCTCATATGCTGCAGGCGCAACCCCCGGTATAGGATCACCACCAGCATTTGAGTTCTCTCCCGGTGATCTTTTTGACAGATTTACAGAAATACCAAAAATCAGCATTGAATTAGACAAATTATCTCTAACAAAAAAGAAAATGTTAAATAAGGTTCCAAATGTTGGGATTGATTTAGAAATGAAAAAGAAAGATGTAAATTTCTCATTACCCTCGATCAAAAGTATCAATCCTAGTTTTGATTTCACTAGTTTTGAGTTTGGTAGCATGGGAGATATTTTCGGAGCCGCAGTCGGTGCCATTGAGGATGCCATTGTTGACGGTATTGAGAAGGGACTAGTAAATGCATTCAAAGGTATTCTAAATAATGTTTTAGATTCACTAAACATGGATATGCCAAATATAGATTCTCCTGATTTTGGCGGACTAGGTATGAATGACTTACTTGACGCGTCAAATGGAATTAGCGCAGATGGAATAGCGAATTTATTACTAGATGATTTAAAGTTTGATATTGGAAAAAATTTAAATTTTGATCCATGCTCAGAGCCAAACATTTCTGATTTTGTGCCGACAGCACAGGATATAAAAAACATGTTTGATGATTTCTCTTCTGCCATGAAGCCCATGGAAGTTATAAGAGTTATGAAGGGGCAAAAAAATAAAAAAGATTTTGATAATATAACGCCGGCAATAACCAATGAATATATGAAATTAGCCATGACACCTGCAGTTTTTGATAAGATGATAGATGTTGTCGCTGACTTTGCTGATACTGCAATGCTTGAAGAATTAGAAGCAGCATATGACAATAAAGAAGTTATGGTATCAGTTTGTAAAGATAATGGAATTCCATATTGTCTAAGAGATATTAAAGAAACTTTAGAGAAAAAATATTCTACCATGTCAGATGATCAGATATGTGAATTGATTGAAGATATTGTGGAAGAAACAAAAGACTCATTGGTTGATGCTATTGGAAATATGAAAGAAGATTTCAAAGATAGCCTACCATTCACAGAAGATCCTTGTTCCTTTATGCCAAAACCAAAAGACATACCTGCAATGAACTTTGTTAATGATTTGACATTCGACACAGTATTTGATCCAATTAAATTGGAATATAAAGCCGAAGCCGCTAGCTTTCCCGATATGATGATGCAAACTAGAGATAAAGAAGAATATGTAAAACTTCGTCTAGAAAGGTATGATTCTATTATTACAGAAACTATTGTTGATGCGGACACCGGTACCTTTGATGTTGAATTGAAGTTTGTTTTTCAAGAATATCCGGATGCTGAATACACTCCTTTATCCGGCGATGGCGGAGTATATAATCAAGAGTTTGGAAATCACTACTTCGGCCCGTCAACCCCATTATATTATCTAGACGGAAATTCAAACTTTCGTAAAATAACTCGTATCCGCGACGATGGTACAGAACGATATAAAATTGAAGAACAAGGAGATGGAGAATTTCAATTTTCTGGTAGTTACGATAATTTGTATGTTAAAAAATCAGAGGAAAGCCTTCAGCCAATGCCTGATTTGAGAGACATTTTGGTTAACAATCTTATGATCATCAAAGGCGCCAGATCATATAGTACAGGATATCTAGGAACCGCCACCGAAACGAATACTGTAGATAGAGAAGCCCAGCGAAATTCGCACTTGGGATACTCAATTAAATTTCCGGGGCTAAGAACAGCAGAGTCAAGATACGCTTTTGATTCCAATGCCCTCCGCGAATCTTCTGATAGGCCTATAGAATTTGTTTTTCTTGAAGAATTCGCATCCTCATACTTCGGCGGATCCTCGCCCGTTAGAGAGCCACAAATAGTTCATGACTACGAAGAAAAAAAGGGTGTATACATGAATTTCCCGAAAATTGAGTCGTTGCAAAACCCAGAATGTGTGGAGATGGATCAAACACCAACTCAAATTTTAGATCTTTCCGATAGACAAAACGATTATGTCAATTCAATTTCAAGTTCTGTTGTGACTATGATGCACCATATTGTTGATATGAAAACACCTGATCAGACAATTACTGGCGCTGATACAGAAACTTATATTGAAATGTCTCAATTCCTTTTGGATGGGCTCGATGGCGTCACTTCGGGACAACTACACTTACTAGATCAAAAAGATTTGATTGCTGGGATAACAGCAAATACTGCACAACTTTATATGAAATCATTTGCAGAGTCTGAATTGTTTGACACTAATGAAATGCTAGCATTCGTATTTGATACTGAAGAAATTAAATTATTTGACACCGAAAGCGCTAAAAATGCTGCAAAAGATGAATACAATGAAAAATGTGATTTCTCTGATAACGATGTTTCAGAGATGAGAATGGCAAATATAAAAAAATTAATATATCTGACAGTTAGAATTTATGTAATTGATGTGGTTATGCAGTCTTGTTTTGTCAACAGTGTTGCATACGACACAGAAATAAATGATTATCTAAAAGAATTTATATTTCAATACATGAAATCGCAACTTAGTAATGAAAAAGATTCTTATTATTCTAAATTTAAAAACTTTTATGCTGAAACTTATGGGCAAGAATTAGAAAGTGGAGATTCATACTCTCAAAGTTTTGATAAACTGATTACTGAAATATATGCCGACGTATCTAAGCATTTTTCAGATATCTTCCCAGAAGCCTCTGAGTATGCAACTGATGCTTTTATAGAGAATACAACACTTTTCTTAGGCGATTTGAGAGAGTTTCCTGCTGCCCTTTATGATACATACTTCGCATCGATTGCAGATCCCCAAAACAACAATCGATTCATAATCCAACTTGTAGGCGACAAAGGACATCCATACAGCGTTACTGGGCGTCGAGAAGAACTCGTTAAAGGAGATACGCCAATTAAACATTATTCTATTGACACTTCTTCCGGAAGAACAGTCCGCTTGAGACTTTGTTATGTTGCCGATTTTAGAGATTTGTGTCACAATGAAGATCTGCGAAATGGCGGCGCAGGTTACGGAGAAAGGAGTAATGTCGATATTGGAGAAGGCAGTAGTATAATTGGACGCCTAGGATTAGCCCACGAAAACTCCAATGGTGACGCCGTATATGGAAATCACACTAAAAAAATCTCCGCATCTTTGAATAAATATCCTTATAATTTTATGAATTTGGATCTTTCTGTAGATGCTGAAGAGTCTATCAGCCAGCAACTCCAAACCCTCGGCGCTGTCCCTGAGCTTGGAGGAATCATTGTACAAAAATTGCCTGAACTAGTTTCTTATAATTATGTTTATGAATTAGGAGAAAATCCCACTCAATACCCCCACTTGGTGTGTATTCCACTAGCTGAAACTAAAATTAATGGCAACAATACCTACTCCGCACCAGAAGATCCCGCCATGCCCGCTTCGCCGTCCTTCGGTGATGCATCTCGCGCAGCAGACTTAAACAGTATGGAGTGGAAAGCCATATTCCCAAAAATGGTTGAATTCTTTGATTATTACACTGATATCGACAACGATTTTCAAGTATTAAGTACGCAAAAAAATCTTGAACATTTATATCTAGATGCGGTAAAAGAAGTTGCTCGCAAATCATCACACACTTATGGACTTAATGATTTTATTTTAAAAAGATTAAGATCAGAAAGTTATTTTGATTTAATCAAAAGGTGCATGATTTCTAAAATGCAACAAATCAAACCAGAGACAGCATTAATATTTCAAGACACAAAAGATGCTATTCGAAGAGCAATATTGGTAATTTCGCAAGAAAAAGAAAATTTTGATTACATTGATCAATATCCAGCAGCCATACAAGACATTCAGTCTGCTGGCGTAGGTACTAATCCAGATTTTTCTCCAAAAGCTAAAAAAATGGCACTTATGACTGTGCCTTTAATTATCAAGGGTATGGCTGAGATGTTTGATCCAAATACCAAGCTAGCTTCCCTGATAAGAAAGGGCGCCACTCTTTCTGGTGTGAATTTGTCTCCACCGGTTGCATCGTTGATGGCTTTGCCGTTTAACATAATCCCCTTTGCCCCCGGCCCACCAATTACACCTTTGGGGCTAACATATCTAGCCACATCTTTCTTGGAGCCAAAAGAGAGAAAAGAATTATCTGATATTAAAAGAGGAAAAAATAGAAACCCAGAAGCAGATCCAGTAACAGGATTGCTACCAGAAGGTACTCCGCAAGAGCAAATCGAACAAAGAAATGAGAGAGCAGAAGAAGCTGTAAGGCGCTCAACAAGAGTGCATATGGGAATCAGCAAACTTTGCCGCACTTTTGCAACAGAACTTCATAGACAATTTTTAAATATATATGAACATAGTAGGATCGGCTTCGAAAATGACAGCAACGAGACTAATGAAAGACTCATAAATCTTAAGCTAGGAGCAATGTATAGAGGAAATCATGAACAAGGCTTGGCAGGACACAGCCCCCCCCATTCTAGATTTTATTTCGGCTCTGAAAGCGAAATCGATTACACCGGATTTACGCCTTATTATATAAATCCTTTTAACTCCGCTGATAAAAAAACTGGCTATCATGAATATATGTATGCAACAGTATACAGTGCATTAGATCTCACTCGTGTTCTTTGTAACCGGTTGTATGAAGGTGGAAAATATGATTTACCAAAACAGTCAGAAGATCCGTTGAGTTTACCTGCTCACATTGATTATGTATATCGCTCTTTCGCAGAGCACCCTGAGCCAGATTATGATTCCAATTATGATCCCAAAGTGGAAGGCGAGGCACTTCAACTTTTCTTCAAAAGACTGGAAGACTTAATCCAAGGTAGTTTTAAGTCTTCAGCAAATTTGAACGCATATCGATTTAACAGAACGTTATTGACTATGCTATCTGACGCTAATTATACTGACGAAGCCACGGACAACGACGCGGCAACTTTACATAACTTGTTCGAGTCATATGAACATGATACGTTAAGAAGTGCAACTATGGCACTCGACGGGCTCTATTATATAACTATTAGATCAGTCGCATATCTTTCGTATGCACTTGCAGATTTCTTAATATTGGAAGATCAATATGTTGATTTTAAATCTAACGGATTCACAATAAAACCTGAAGATTTCCAAGATCCTACCGGCGATAATCCTGATCCTAGAGCTAATCATGAATTTATTGGCGCTAATGGCGATATCCGTTCCTCAGTTCTCGGCGGCGCCCCCTTTGAAAAAGGGATGGAGGAATATATTCAAACTGTCAGACTTAACTATTATAATCAATATTTAAATAAATTACCAAGCCGAATGCATGATTACAACAGCGGACTTAGTGCTAGCCCATATTACGAAGGTAGCGGCGACATGAACGGCCCAGAATACCGGCAATGGGTACGGACTGAATTTCATGAAGCGGTAACTGCCCGTACCGAAGAAATCGCGTTAGAAGTTATTGATCGTCCCGCTGAAACCATATACGATAAACAGTTTGGCAACGGTGACGATGCAAATCTTGGTACTGCCGGCCCAGCACCAGCACTAGGAGTACTTTCACAGTTTATAACCAGCATGAGTGATATTTTTGGCACTGACGCTTCAGAATCTATAAAATATTTTGATGATATGGTAAGAGATTATCTAGATGCATTCTTGGGAACCGAAGAGGACGAATAAAATTTTAAATAACTTTTTTCATATCCATAAACAGACTCTTTGTCCATCTTTGAAACATAAAATGTCCTTTTATACTATTTAATATTTGAGGAAATAGCGTATGTCAAATATATCCCCAGTTTTACCTTTACGAAGAGATCCGACAAATGGCTTTGCTAACAATCAAACCGAGTTGCAGGCAATTATACAGGATTTGAAAATGTTACTATTAACTTCACCGGGAGAAAGAGTGATGGATCCAGAGTTTGGAGTTGGAATGAGAAATTTTTTGTTTGAACAAAACAATTCTTCTACATATTCTAGGATAAAGGCTAAAATAATCAAGCAAACTCAAGAGTATCTTCCTTTTTTGGAGATTCAAGAAGTTTTATTTGATTCAGAAAACAATAATTCAAATGTAAAACCAAATGCTCTTATGGTGACACTGAAGTTTGCAATTATGCCACTGGGGATTACTGGAAGTACCACAATAGAAGTATAAGAGGACAATTAATGGCTAAATATGACGACAAAAATAAAAAAATACCTATAAGGTATACTAGTAGGGATTTTAACAATATCAAGACAGATCTTGTTAATTACGCTAAAAGATATTACCCGGACACCTATAAAGATTTCAATGAAGCTTCTTTTGGTGCCTTGATGTTTGATACTGTTGCATATACTGGAGATATTTTATCTTTTTATCTAGATTATCAAACAAATGAGTCTTTTCTGGATACAGCAAACGAATACAATAATGTAATAAAATTGACACGTCAAATGGGATATAAATATCGTGGACGTCCCTCAACGCATGGATATGTTTCCTTTTTTGTTTTAGTTCCAGCAAATTCTACAGGATTATCGCCCGATAGCTCTTATATTCCAATTCTCAAAAGGAGAACAGAAGTCTCTTCTGATGGTGGAGAGAACTTTATTCTAGTAGAAGACGTTGATTTTAGAAGCGCCAACAATGAAGTTGTTGTTGGAAAAGTAAATACAATTACTGGCTTACCAACTCACTACATTATTAAAGCCACAGGTAGAGTTATATCTGGAAGATTACAGCAGAAAAACGTTACCATTGGCGAGTTTAAAAAGTTCAATAAAATATTTTTAGGAGATGCAAACGTATCAGAAGTCTTAGAATGCACAGATACCGAAGGGCATGAATACTATGAAGTTGAGCATCTTGCACAAGACGTTGTATACAGGGAGATCCCAAATTCCGATAGCTTGACTAGAGATGATGTTCCCATGTTACTTAAACCTACAGCCGTACCTAGAAGGTTTGTAGTAGAAAGAGGCAGAGGTGACTCCGTAATGCAATTCGGCTATGGTTCCGAAGAGGATATAAAAATAGATAAAGTTATTGATCCTTCTAATGTTGTTCTGAATCAATTTGGAAGGGATCATGTTACAAATACAGATTTCGATCCAGCAAATTTATTAGGAAGTGACAAGTTTGGCGTTTCACCAGTTAATACAACTCTGAGAATTGTTTATAGAGTTAATGATAGCTCAAATCCAAATGCTGGGGTAGACACTGTAAAACAAATTGTAAATGGTATTTTTAGCTTTGAAGACGAGACTACACTTGATCAGACAAAGTTAAACAACGTAAGAGTTTCTTTGGAATGCACAAATGAAGCCCCAATAATTGGACATGCCAATATTCCATCATCGGAAGAGTTAAAAATTAGAACCAAATCTTTCTTTGCCACACAAAACAGAGCAGTAACTAGAGAAGATTATAAATCACTAGTCTACAACATGCCTTCAAAATTTGGCTCTGTCAAGAGGTGTGCAATACTGCAAGATAGAGATTCTTTCAAGAGAAACTTGAATATGTATATTATTTCAGAAAATGCTGCTGGTAATTTAACTAAATCAAATGACATTTTAAAATCAAATATTAAAACTTGGCTGAATCAGCATAGAATGATTAATGACACATTGGACATCATGGATGCAAAAATAATTAACTTGTCTTTAAGTTTTACAATTATAACAAAAGGCGGATATGACAAGTTTAGAGTACTCGATGAGTGCTTGAGAGTTATGAGAAGCAGATTTAGCAGACATTATGATATAGCCGAGCCATTTAGTTACACTGAAGTCTATGCCACATTAAATAGAATTGAAGGCGTTGCTGATACAGTAGATGTCACTGTTTTAAACCAAAATGGCGGCGCCTATTCTGATGTTGCTCTGGGAATTAGAGAAAATACAACACCAGATGGCAGATTCGTAGCTAGTCCTTTGAACTGTGTATTTGAGTTTAAATTTCCAACAATTGATATTAAGGGGAGTGTTAAATAATGGCAATCAAAAGATACGTTGCAATCGCAGACAATACGATAACAAACATGTTCAACGAAGCACTAGCATCCAGAAGAACAAAGGCGAATACAGGTTTGGCTGATTCTTTGGAAGTTTTTAAAATCTATGGACAAGTGACGACAGGCTCAGTCGAGCAAGCTAGAATATTAATCAAGTTTCCAATTAATGAAACAACTTTAGCTGATGATGTGCGAACCATTAAGCAGGATAGAGATGCTGGATTAATACCCGCTAGTGGCTCTGTTACATTTATTATGAAAATGTCAAATGTTAGGCACCCTGAAACGTCACCGACTAGCTTTAAGTTAGTTGCTCATCCACTTAAAAGAAGCTGGGATGAAGGGCTAGGAATGGATTTGGATGAGTACACTGATATTGGGCAATCTAGCTGGCTTTCTGCTTCCTCAACAACAGCATGGGCAACTGCCGGCGCATCAAATACAACAAGTGACGTTGACACAACAAGTACATACTTGATGGAGCAAGAGTTTGATACAGGACTTGAAGATTTCGAAGTTGATATTTCCAAGTATGTAGAAGATGTTTTGAAGGGTGATATAAACTCTGGAAACAATTTTGGACATATCTTACAACTGTCTTCTAGCTATTTGGCTGATTCTAATTCGTATTACACTAAGAAATTTTCAGCAAGAGGTTCAGAATATTTCTTTAAGCGTCCAATGATTGAGGCTCGTTGGGATTCCAGTACCAAAGATGATAGAAGTAATTTCTATTACAGTTCATCTCTTTGTTCTTCAGCAGACAATCTAAACACATTATATTTATATAATAACATCGGCGGAAGGCTTAAGAATTTACCATCTCCTGTTGGAACAGGTAGCGTATACGTTCAGTTTTATCTTTCCTCTGGCTCTGCTCCGTCAGGCAGCGCACTAACATTGGTTGCTGATGGCACTCATGTCACCTCAGACAACCCTACTTTTGTAACTGGCGGCTATGTATCGACTGGCATCTATAGCTGTTCAGTAGGCATTACAGGTACCGCAGAAACACTTCATGATGTTTGGTATAGAAAAACAAAAGCTTCGACAGTCCTGACTTTTGGCTCAGGGATCCCTTCTAATGGGACACTAGGTATTACCTTTGGTGCGCTTGGGGCGTATACGCTTACCTTTGATAACACAGCCGGTTCAACTGATTCCGACGTCGGTACCAAAGCCTCAGCAGTCTTGACTTTTGGTTCAGGAGTTCCTTCTAACGGGACACTGGCAATTACCTTTGGCGCCCTTGGAACTTATACTCTTACTTTTGACAACACCGCCGGTTCAAGCGATTCCACGGTTGGATCTGACGCAGCAGCAACAATCGATTCCTCAGCAGAAATCGATTCCGCTGGTAACGCTCAAAAAGTATTATTGTTGCTGAGAGATGGTGTTACTGGAGATTTAATTAAAAATGCTTATGATTTTGCCTATGACGGTTCAAGCTCCGGCGCAGAAACTGTAACAATTACCTCTAAAGAAATTGGCTCAACTCATAATATTACTGTGGCAGAATCTTTAAGCAATATTTCTTCAACCGTAACTGCCGGCGATAAAGCGGCAACAATCGATCCATCAGTAGAAATCGATTCTGCTGGTAATGCCCAAAGAACATTGCTGTTATTGAGAGATGGCGTAATTGGTAACGAAATTAAAAACGCTTATGATTTTGCTTATGATGGAACGAGTACTGGCGCAGAAACTGTAACAATCACTTCTAAACAACATGGTTCATCTCACGACATTACTGTGACAGAATCTTTAAGTAATATTTCCTCATCTGTGACTGCAGCAGCCCACACAACTTATCACACGGGAACAATCTACCCAGAGACTCGTTCCCTAGAGGGAACTACAAGAACAAACGATTATTACATCTCTATAACAAATTTAAAGAAAGTTTATGACAGTGAAGAAACTGCAAGATTTCGCATTTATTCTAGATTAAAAGGCTGGAGCCCAACTATTTATACTAGAGCGGTTTCAGAACCTCAACTTTATATTCCAACATCG
>MDSZ01106209.1_pt1 | contig 11223 bp, 13 predicted proteins | sample 811201 | NCBI WGS metagenome assembly MDSZ01 (sample SAMN05326647, study PRJNA326480) | marine metagenome | isolation source: seawater | place: Indian Ocean: North | collected 2010 | reverse complement strand
TATTTAATACTATAGAAACTTTGTTGGATTCAAAGAAGGAAGTTTCAACCTTAGAAATTCTTGAAGCTTTACCATCTAATGAGATTTCATTAGATATTGATAATCTAATTTCAATTATTTATTCATGGAAAAAGGAGTTATCGCAGCAACAAAATCTAATTAAAAATTTGAATTCATTACAAAAAACTAATAATAAATTGTTAAACAATATAGTAAAAAAACATAATAAACACCCCTTCAAAATTGAAAAAAGGATTTACTCTTCACACAGAGCTGAACCGATAAAAATAGAACTTTGGAGAAATAATAATTTATCTAATAAAGAACTTATTATTTTTATGCCAGGATTTGGTGGGAGCATCAATAATTTTAGATGGATTGGTGTCGAATTATCAAAAAGAGGTTGGCCAGTATTATATATAGACCATAAAGGTAGCAATTCTCAAGCTCTCTCGAAAGTACTTGAAGGGAACGAAGTAATACCCAGTGGAGCTGATTTATTCCTTAATAGATTAAAAGATCTTGATGCAGTTATAAAATCGCATAAAGAGGGCAAATTTGAATTAGAAAATAAATCATATATTTTGATGGGACACTCATTAGGAGCATTAATAGCTTATTTACATCAAGGTGATTTACCTAAAATTGGTTTTGAGGATCGTTGTGATTTGGCTTTAAAAGATTTTGCAATTACAAATTTATCGAAATTAATCCAATGTCAATTAAAAGAAATTTCAATCCCTAAAAATAATAATGAAACAAAAGCCGAAGCCATTGTGGGATTCAATACTTTTGGAAGCTTAATTTGGCCTAGAGAAAAAACTTCTGGGATAGATATACCCGTTTTATTAATTGGAGGAACTTATGATCTTATAACTCCTCTAACTAGCGAACAATTCCCTATATTTTTATCTACCAATGCCAATGATCTAAATAGATTTTTAATTGTTGAGGGAGGTAGTCATTTCTCACCAATAAGAATAAATAATAATCTCTCAGAAGATAATCAAAATAATGATCTTTTTAAAATTAGGGAACCATTCATTGGTGCTAATCCTGAGTTAACTCAAAATTTATCTATAAAATTCATTATAGAATTTCTAGAAAATATCAAAAATGAAAAAGGCTTAAAATTAATTAATAGCAACGAAGGGAAAAAAATTAATTATTACATTTTTGATAGAAGAGCCATAAAAGAATTAAATAAAAATTAGTAATTTATACGAGGATCAAGTAATGCAATTAAAATATCGACAAAAAGATTTAAAGAAACTATTAGTAAAGAAGTAAAAATAACAATCCCTTGAACTAAAGTATAATCTCTTTGTGAAATTGCTTCATGCAATCTTAAAGCAATTCCAGGCCATGAAAAAGTAACCTCAAAGAGAAGTGCTCCGCCTGCCAAAGATGCTATTGTTAATCCTGAAATAGTAACAATAGGCAGTAGAGCATTAGGTAAAGCGTGGTTAAAAATTATTTTTCTTTTTGTAATTCCTCTACATATTGCTGCGTTAACATAATCACTTTTCATTGTCTTATCTAAATTTGCTCTTAAAGATCTACTAAAAATTCCACTTAATAGAAAACCTAGTGTTAGAGAAGGTAGTGCTAGATGATATAAACTGCTCTTTAAGGCGAGCATATTGTTATTAATAACACTATCTAAAACTAAAAATCCTGTTGTTTGGGGGGGGAGATCAAATATTGGAAACCTACCGCCGATTGGAAAAATTCTAAAATTTATCGAAAATATTAATTGTACTATCATCGCTCCCCAAAAAGGAGGTATTGCATAGGTAGCAATTCCAATGACTCTAGATAAATAATCACCTTTTCTACCTTTATTTTTCAACCCTAGAAAACCCAAAGGAAAACCTATCAAAATTGCAAATAATATTGAAAATATTCCAAGCTCTATACTTGCAGGAAGTGATAATAAAATAATATTTAAAACGGGTTCCTGCGTACTTAATGATTCTCCGAAATTTAAGTGCAAAATTTTATTAATGTAATCAAAATATTGGTGCAAAAGGGATTCATTTAACCCCAACTTAGATCTAAGCAATTCTCTTGAGATTTCATTTGCTCCAGAGCCTAGGATTGCATCAACTGGATCTCCAGGGGCAATCCTCAATAAAACAAAAACTAGTGTGGATATTATCCACAACATCAAAGGTATCAAAGAAAATTTAAAAACAGAATATTTTATTATTTTGTTTAGATCTCTACTCATATATAAATTCGAGATCACTCAAAGAAATAATTCCTGACCCACTAAAAATAGGTTTTGAAATTTTATTTTGAGACCAAGCTCTTTGAGATGAGATCCATATTGGAATATAGGGTATGGATTGAGATGCTATTTTTTCAATTTCAACTAATTTTTTTAATCTTTCATTACCGCTTATACTTTCACTTTCAAGAAATAAATTCTCAACTTGTCGTGACCCCCAAAAACTCCCACTATAAACTGATTCCCCTTCCCTACACATTAGTTGTTCAATTTCATTACAACTTAGAAGGGGTGTTAAGTAAGCTTCTGGATCAGAATATGCGCCAGTCCAATCTAAAATAACAGCTGTATAAATTCCAAAACTAAGATTTTTATAAATAGTTGTTGACTCAACTCCATCCAGTTGTATTTTGATACAATCATCTAAAACATTTCTAATTTCTTCTTGCCAAGTTAATGCAATCAATTTGTCTGCGGGGACATTAGATCTATAAGTAAGAGGAATATTTAAAGTTTTTCCATTACAGTATCCTTCATTTTGTAATAAATTCTTTGCTTCTTTAGGGTTATATTCTGGCCATAAATTTTGATTATTTTTTTTATAAATTGGTGGCACAATCGATCTTGAAGATTTCCTCAAACCATAACTTACTTTTTTGCTAATTAATTCTCTATTAATACTTTTAGCCAAGGCTAGTCTTATATTTAAATTGTCCAATGGGAAGACATTTGTTCTTAGACTTATAAAACTTATTTCTGTAGGAGTGCTTTTACCTTGTTTAATTTCTTTATTTTGGTTTAAGAGGTTTAAATTATTTCTTTGACTGTCATCTATTGAATTTGATAGGAGAACATCAATCTGTTTACTTTTTAAAGCGCCAAAAAGTGAAGAGGAGCTAGAGTAACCAACAAAATTTATTCCATTATTTTTTGGTTTTTCTCCCCAATAATTTAAATTCGGATCAATAACTTGGATTTCATTTGAAAACCTTTTTAAAAGGTATTTACCAGTTCCTACAAATTGATCGTTTAAAAACTTATCTTTATAATCTTTATAAAAAGTGGGGGAAATAGGTGTCAAATTTGGGGAGGTTAATAAACCATTTATTGAACTCGATGGTTTATTGAGATTAATAATTAAAGTATGTTTATTAGGTGTATCAATTGATTTAATTTTATCTCCCAAAATATAATTCATTGTTCCAATTCTCTTGAATCTATTAAAAGTAAACTTAACCGCATCTGAATCTAGTGGTGTTCCATCATGAAAAAACACATTTTTTTTTAAATTTATTGTTATTTGTAATTTATTTTCAGAAAAAATTGGCATTCCTAATGCCAATTTAGGAATTAATTGGCCATTATTATTTAATTCATATAAAGTATCCCCGAGTGAGTTTAATAATTGAAGAGCTTTAAGAGTATTTGCTCTAGCAGGATCTAAAGATTCAATCTTACCTGCACTAGCAACAATTATCCTGTCAGAATTATTTTTTGAGCCACAAGAAAACTGTGATAATGAAAGTAAAAAAATAAAAATAGATAAAAGAAATTTATTTTGCATATTTTTATATATTTAAACTAAGTATCAGAAAAATAATTCGAGCAAGAAGTTTGTAAAGTAATTTGATTAATTGCCAAAGAAAATGTTTTTTTTGTTTCTAAATTAAAAGGCCATTCTCTTATCCAACAAAGATTACTCTCTGGATTAAAACCTATTACTTGAAATGTTTTTTGGCTATTTTTTATTTTGATGCATGCTCCCACGTATAGACTTTTATACAAACTTTCAGATGAAGATTCATAATTTTCCTTTGTATCTACTAATTTTGAAAGATTCATCCAATAAATATTTCCCTTCTTCGGTTTAACAAGCTATCAAGGTATTTGCAAATATTTTTTTTAAATACAACTTAATTGACTGGCAATTAATTTAACTTCAAAAAGTGCATTAATTTCTTCTTTAGATTTTTCAAAATTACCATTTGTGACATCATGGGTAATAACAACTATTTCAGCTTTATTTTCACTTGCATCTAATTGCACAATTGATTCAATAGATACATTATTTTTGCCAAAAATATCGCCAATTTTTCCAATTACTCCTGGAGTATCTAAACAAATTATTCTAAGATAATTTTTCTTCGTTATTTGCGCATCATCTATAATATGACAATCTTTCCAGAAATCAAAAGACAATAATTTGTCTATGGCGGTTATATTTTCTGATGTTCTAGCTTGAAGATTTATAATATCTGATACAACAGATGAAGCAGTCGGACCACTTCCTGCACCAGGGCCGTACAACATGATTTCTCCAATAGGATCGCCTTCGATTAATATTGCATTATTTACACCTTCAACGGTTGCGAGTGGATGTGATTTAGGTATCAAAGAGGGGGCTACCCAAATATTTAATGAGAGAGATCCTTCGGTTTGAATTTGATGCCTTTCGGAATAAGCAATTAATTTAATTTCAAAACCTAGTTTATTTGCATATTCAATATCTTTAAGATCAATTTTGCTAATGCCCTCGGTACTAATAGAATTTCTATTTATTTTTCCACCGAATGCAAGTTCAGATAGTATTGAAATCTTATCAGCCGCATCAAAACCCTCAACATCAGCTGTTGGATCGAATTCTGCGAAACCAAGACTTTGAGCCAACTTTAATGTCTCTTCATAGTCAGCTTTTTCATTAGTCATTTTTGAAAGAATAAAATTTGTAGTTCCATTAATTATTCCAACCATTTTTTTTATTTGATTACTTTTAAGGGATCTTTTTAAAGGTTCTATAATTGGTATTCCTCCACATACTGCTGCTTCTGTTAAAACGTAAACCCCATTATTTTTTGCAGTCCTATAAATTTCATCACCATATCTTGCTATCACTGCCTTATTTGCAGTTACAACGGATTTTCCAGCTTCCAAAGATTTTAAAATTATATCTTTGGCCATATCTATTCCCCCCATAACTTCTACAATCACATCAATAAGGGGATCGGCAACTAATTCATAAGGATTATTTGTTAATAATTCTTTTTCTAGAGCTATATCTCTTTTTTTACCAATATTTTTGACTGCTACTTTAGCTATTTCTATTTCTTTTATAATTGGATGTAAATCATTATTTGATTTTAAGATTTTATAAATACCTTTACCTACAGTTCCAAACCCTACAATTCCAACTCTAAATTTACTCATTTTGTTTTATATAGTATTTTCAATTTTATAATATTATTCGGACAAATAATCTTTTGCTTGGGATTGCATTTTAAGAAGAATATTTAAAAACCCATTAGATCTTGAAGGTGTCAAACTAGCTTTCAATCCTGTTTCTTCTATAAATTCATTTTTAATATTTATAACCTCTTTAGGTGTTAACTCATTTAATCCATTAATAAGAAAAGCTAACAAACCCTTTGTTATTAATGCATCTGAATATCCCTCCCAAAAAAGTTTACCCCCATTTAAGCTTGCTTTGACAAAAACTTCGGAGACGCACCCTTGTACTTTATTTTCTGGAATTAATATATGGTTATTTGGAACTTTTAATTTCTTTCCTAGCCATAAAATATATTCATATTTTCTTTTGGGATCATTTGAACTTTTTAACTTTTCTACCAAACCATATAGTTTAGAGTAAGTATCCTTGTTTTCCATTATTATTTTTTAGATTAAAACTATTAACTAGTTAAAGACTATACTATTATTTCTTTTTCTGTAATAAAACCTGATAAAGGTACGTCCCAATCTTCACTGGCCAAAAGACTTTCGCTTACGCAATTAGAAGTTAATATCCCAATACATGGGATTTTTTTCCAATTTTTATCTTTTCTTAATCTATCAAAATATCCACCCCCATATCCCAGCCGTATTAGATTTTTATCTACAGAAAGGCATGGGATAAATAACATACTTAATGATTCATAACTTAGTACGTTTGGAGATTTAGGAGCCGGGATACCCTCTAAATCTTTAGTTAATTTTTCCCCTTTCCAAGGACAAAATACAAGTCGTTTATTTTTCTCACATTTTGGAAGGGCACAAAAATATTCAAATCTGAGACTTGTTATATCAACTTCATGTTTAAGTGGAAAATATATTCCTACATATTTATTTTTAATACCTTTGTTCATAATAGAATTAATATATATCTTCACATTTTTTTCTACATTTTGCTCTATTAAATATGAATTTTTTTTTCTTAATTTTTTAAAAAAATTCCTTTCTATTTTCTTTTTTTCTGAAATATTCATACCAAATAGTTAATTTATTCCTTCCTCGTTTAATTTTGTTAATGCAATGGCAAGTGCATCTGCAGAGTCATCAGGTTTTGGAGCAAAGTTAAGATTTAAGTTATACATTACAGCATTAAGGACATCTTTCTTAGACGCTTTTCCATTGCCTGTGATAGTTAGTTTCACCTGTGCAGGAGCATATTCACTTACTGATATATTTTTTGAAGCTAGCACCATCATAATTACGCCTCTAGATTGAACGACACTTATAGTAGTACTTGACTTATAAAAGAAAAATTTCTCTACTGCTGCAATTTTCGGATTCCAACGATCTATTAATGTATTGAGATCTTTAAAAATCTCATAAAGTCTATCCTCTTCCTTTTTGTTTTTGTTAGTTTCAATTACTCCACAGTCAAGTAATGTTTTCTTTTCTTCTTGTATCTCAATAATTCCATATCCAACTCTTGCTAATCCAGGATCAATGCCAATTATCCTCACCTTTTTAATCTTCTGTTGACAATTGAAATTTTGAAAGGTTTTCCTTCTCATCAATATTAAATATTTTACAAAATGCTTGTATTACTTTTTCTCCAGAATCAACTTGTTCTAAGGGATCTTTTCTTAATCTATGTCTTAAAGAACAAGTAATAACTCTTGCTATATCTTCTTCTTGAACTTCAGTTCTCCCCTCAAATGCAGCAATCGCTCTAGCAGACCTATTAGTAACAATATCTCCTCTTAATCCATCTACATCAAGTTCACCGCATATGGCAGATATATTTAACCTTAGATCTTCATCCATCTGGACTTCATTCAAAAGTTCTTGCGCCTTAATAACTTTTTGTTGAAGTTCATCTTGTTGTTTTTCGACACTAATTGAGAATTCATCGGGGTTGTCATCAAATGAAGTTCTTTGATCGACAACCTTTACTCTTAATTCCGCATCCCTTACTGTTTTAACCTCAACGCTCATGCCAAACCTGTCTAGTAATTGAGGTCTTAATTCCCCTTCCTCAGGATTCCCAGATCCAATAAGTACAAATCGTGCAGGGTGTCTTACCGAAACTCCCTCTCTTTCAACAGTATTCCATCCAGAAGCTGCTGAATCTAATAGGACATCAACTAAATGATCATCAAGAAGATTGACTTCATCTACGTAAAGTAAACCTCTATTAGCTTTTGCAAGTAAGCCTGGCTCAAAAGCTTTGACACCCTCACTTAAAGCTTTTTCTATATCAATAGTTCCGCATAATCTATCTTCAGTTGCTCCTAGTGGCAAATCGACCATTGGAACTTGTTTTTGAACTTTTTCTAAAGTTTCTCCTTGAAATAGTTTGTCTAAAACTTCTTTACTTTGTAAATCAGGATCAAAAAGAGAGCTGTTGTATGGATCGTCCTTTACTACATCTATAGCAGGTAAAAGATCTGCAAGAGCTCTTATAGTGGTCGACTTACCAGTTCCTCTATCACCCATAATCATAACACCACCAATTCTTGGATCAATAACATTTAAGAGCAGAGCTAATTTCATTTCTTCCTGACCAATTACTGCCGTAAAAGGAAAAACTCTTCTTTTCTTTGTTGTATTCACAGCTTTAGTTTTACTTTATATTCTGATGATCAATCGATGTTACTTCAGAAAATGTTATTAGTAAATATTTCTATTAATATTTAAAATTTTGATCAACTTTCTCATTTTTATATTCAATTATTATTTTTGATTCAGAATTATTATTCCTTAACTCCTGTTCTGAGATCATTAAAATAGTTGTTAAAAATATATCTAATCCCACCAGAAAGAGAAAAGTTCTAAAAAAAAATAAAAAACATGCATTAATTGAAGATTTTCTAAACAAGTTTAATCTATTTACCTTTCGAAGAATCTAAAAACCAGTTTATTTGATGAACGATACCCCTTAATATATTTATCTCATGGCTTGATGTTTTTGCTTTGTAAATATATTTTTTAAATTTACTTATTTTTGCAGAGGATGTGTGTCTTAATAAATACCCAATTTTGATAAGCATTTCTTCAATCTCTAAAAAAGAGTCATTTATCTGTTTTGATGTAGCAAGGTTGAAAGACAAAGTCTCATGATTTTCTCTTGTTTTTGAATATTTATTTAATTCATACAAAATTATAGAAACTGCATGAGAAAGATTCAAAGAGGGGTAACTTTGAGAAGTTTGAATATTTATAACCTTATGAGCAAATAGCAAATCACGATTGCTTAATCCTCTATCTTCTCTTCCAAAAAGAAGTGCCAAGTTATTTATATGATCAAAAGATGAAATCCAATTAGATATATCTTCAGGAGATTCGCAAACAAAGTCTTTGTCTAAATCAATCCTTCCACAAGAAGCCAGGACTAAATCACAATCTGATATTGCTAGTTCAAGATTATTATAAATTTTGCATTTTTCTAGATATTTTTTACCCTTGAGAGCCATTTTTCTTGCTTCCAAGGAATGTATATCGCATTTAGGGGAAACAACTCTTAATTCATTAATTTCAAAATTTGCGCATAATCTTGCAATACTGCCCACATTTAAAGAACCATTTGGCTCCATTAATATAACTTTTAAATTAGAAAAGTTTTTATTCAAATTTAATTTAATGTATGTAGGTATCTTAATAAATTAGACATATTTTGAGAATCTATTTCAAAACTTGGCATAGGTGGTGTCCTACCCTGAACTACTTGTTTAATAATTTCTATATCACTTAATCTATTTGTTATTGAATGAAGGTCCGGACCTACCAATCCTCTTGCGGTAATACCATGGCATCCTACACAATTCATTTTAAATAGGACATCTCCATCTTCCACAGATCCTTTAAGTTCAAGAGTTTTCATAATAAAAGTATCAGTCTCTTGTTGATTAAAAGATAAAAATGCAACGATAAAAATAATAATCACAAAAATAATTAAATACTTTTTCCAGATTTTCAGTTTAGGATTTTTATCTGCTGCAGATGATGAAGATGTTGTCACAAAAAATAGTTGTTGTGTAAGAATTGTTAATGAGAATTAAAAAAAAAGCTAGAAAATGATCGAACCTCTTTTATGTGGAATTGTTTTAGGACTAGTTCCTATTACACTTCTTGGTCTATTTGTAAGCGCCTGGAATCAATATAGAAGGGGATCGGGAATGTTAGATTTGGATTAAAAAAGTTAATCTTGATTGACCGTAAGTTCTTACATCAAAAATTTTCCATAACCAATTTTCTTTTATTTCTATATTAGGTGAATGTTCACAAATAACAAAAGTTTCCCTTTTTATAAAATCACAATTAAATATTTGTTCTAAAACTAATTCATAGTAACTTGATTTGTAAGGAGGATCTAAATAAATAAAATCAAATTTTATTTTTTTGAAGTCAATAGTTTTTGAAGAGAAATTCCTATCATTATCAGGCTTGGTCCAAGTTAGAACGTCCTTACAAATCACCTCAATGTCATTTTTTCTATCATCAACATTTTGAAGAGAAAGTAAATTATTAAGACATAATTTTGATGTATTTTTGTTTTTTTCAATAGCAACTATTTTTTTGGCTCCATGGTTATAAGCCTCACATGATATTGCTCCACTTCCACTAAATAAATCTAACCAATTAGAATCCTCAACTTCATTCTTAAAGATATTAAAAATAGCTTCTCTGACCATTAAAGTGGTAGGCCTAGTTTCAATTCCATTAGGACTATTGAGTTTCTTACCACCAATTAATCTTAAGCTTGTTTTCATTTATAATTTACTTTTATTGAATACTATTAAGCCATCTTCGTAAAATAATTTCTCCTGTTTTACCAGATTTTTCAGGATGGAATTGACAAGCTAACAAATTATCATCTTCTATTATTGCTGTTAAACGAGAATTGCCGTACTTAACATTCGCTGCTACTAAATTATAATTGTCAGGAACTGCATAATAAGAATGAACAAAATATACCCAATTATTTAATTCTTCACTTTTTAACAAAATATTTTTTTTGGTTTGATGAAGTTTACACCAACCAACATGAGGGATTCTTTGATCAACAATTTTAGGGATTTTTTTTATTCTCCCCTTAACTATTCCTAAACCATTAGCTGTGCCTTCATCACTTGATTCAAAAAGCAATTGAAGACCAAGACAAATTCCCAAAAAAGATTTTCCAGCATTAATCCATTTTTTAATATGATAAATTAAATCTGTTTTACTCAGATTACTCATCGCTGGATCAAAGGAACCTACTCCAGGAAGAATTAAAGCTTTACAATCTTTTATTTGATTATTTTGGTTTATTAATAAAACTTCCTCGTCGAGATTCTCTAAAGCTTTTTTTACGGAATGCATATTGCCCATTCCGTAATCTATAAGTCCTATTTTAGTCAAATTTCTTTTATAGATGTTTTGACAACGTACTTGAAAGTGTTGCTTTAGGAACTGCTCCAACAACTGTATCTACTTTTTGTCCCCCTTTGAAAATCATTAAAGTAGGAATGCTCCTAATTCCATATTGACTGGCAACATTGGGATTCTCATCAGTATTTAATTTGAAAACCTTAATCTTACCTTCAAAGTCTTTAGAAATTTCTTCTACTACTGGAGCTACCATCCTACAAGGGCCACACCATGGAGCCCAAAAATCAACTAATACTGGTAGATTACTTTTCAGTACTTCTTTGTCGAAAGATGAATCTGTTACCGCTGGAGCTGAAGACATAATTTAAGTATTCCTTTAAAGAAATTTAGCAAGCTAT
>MDSZ01095854.1_pt1 | contig 11223 bp, 25 predicted proteins | sample 811201 | NCBI WGS metagenome assembly MDSZ01 (sample SAMN05326647, study PRJNA326480) | marine metagenome | isolation source: seawater | place: Indian Ocean: North | collected 2010 | reverse complement strand
TTTCCGTCATGAAAAATAATGTCAGATAGTGGGGCAGAATGAATATAGCCCATCCCATTATCTTTTATAGACATTACATATAGAGTGTTAAGATTTCCATAGTGATCTCTATTTACATCAACAACAACTCCGTCAACCTCCTCTGTATGATCTTCTGTAGTGTGACTATATTTACTTCGAATAGTTACCTTGTGACCAATATACATTAAAACTCCACTATATGATTTTACGTTTTGATTTTGAGATCCAGCTCTCACCAGTTTCATCGCTAATATTACGATAAGTTTTTAGCCTGTAGCGATCTCCTTTTTTTATTCTACCCGAACGATGATCTTTTCTGCAAGTATGTTTTGAAAACCCAATCAGCTTAGACCACGTTCCATCCTCAATAGCATAGCCTGAGTGCTGAAGCCACTTTCTTTCAGCATTTTCAAGCTGACCCTCTGGACATGAGCATCCACCTTCTGAAGCATGACAGCCACAGCTATAATAATATGAACCCCAATCATCTGGTACATTATCCCAACTCATTTTTTATTCTCCGGACTATTAGGACAGCCATACATATGACCCAACTCTTTTGGCGCTCCACAGCATTTATAGTATCCATTGTTATAAAGAAATAAAGGAAAAAGATTATTCAACCACATCATGTTAACACCTGATAAAGTATTTCACAAGCCAAAAAGCCTGCGACAATAAAAATAATAGCCTCGATTTGATGCATCACCACATATCTCCACCGTTGTTGGCATAGTTACGAACATCACTTAGCCACTCTCCGTATGGCTTTTTATGGGCAGGGTCTTTGAATCGAGTATATGTACTATTCGCATACTTTTCACGATTAAAGTATTCACGGAAACATTTTGCATATACAGCATCCGCATCAGGCCCTTCAATAACATGCTCTGTTATCCTGGCTTCTTTGTCCCACCAGTTTTTAACCCTTCGTATAAGTGTAAGTTTCATTTGTTGCACGCCTTTTCTTCTTGCTGTATTTTATGAAACAACTCATTTGCCCGGATTACTGCCGATGTATATTCTTCTCTTGCTATTGAGTAGCTTCCATTATTATTGTTGACCCACTCAAGTTCCATTACCTTGTACGCTTCTTTTGCCTCTTTTACCGCATCTTCCCATAAGATTCTAAGTCCGGTCATTTTTCTTTTCCTCTTTTTTTACATTACACCCATAACCCTCAATGCAATACCACTCACCATATCCAGTGCCGCACCTACGTCTGGCTTCTTCCATAACATATAAGTCGCCCTCACGTCCACAGTTTGCACACTCTACTATTCGTTCCATTGTAAACCAATCAGCCATTTTGTCTCCCTATGTCCATGATGCGTAAGAAACTTGCTCATCATCAGGACTCTTTTCAAACTTTAAGTTGGGGCATGATGCCCATGTAAAGAACACAGTGTCACCAGCACCATACACGGAAGATACCGTGCATCTGGGACCATTCTTATTTTTAATAACCTTGTAAATCTCCAAAGTAATGCCATAATCACAAACATACTTTACAAGGGTATAGTTACGTCCTTCGTGCCAATAAGATACATACGCACCTTCCGTTAACACATACTCTTTATTATCCATTATAGACTCTATGAAGCAGCTTCCATTTATCATTCTTTTGAAGTTGCCATACAGACCCATTAAAAAGATTGATTCCAAACGCATGCATACGGCTGTTTGTTTCAATCTTAAAACGCTTTCCACATGCATCAACACCAGTTACTTTATAAACTTCAAACATTATTCCCCCGGCTTCATTAGAGTATAGTCACTTGCATATCTACATGCAAGACCAACGTGCTTAGATGTAGTTTGAGAATAGTATTCCCCACTCGCTGTATAATCCCAAATGATAGTCTTGCCTTCATCATTATGTTCTGCAATCATAAGATCATAAGAATAAAGCTTCCCATTGGTGACAGATAAGTTTCCATTAGAGGTACTTACATTAGACTCACCATTAGCCCATGACTTTGCAACTTGATCATTTCTCATTTTATTACCCTTCCCAGTCAAATGAGTTAGTTTCATCATCCCCAGTTATAGTATCTGGAGTATAAACGGCATTAAACGCATGTGTGTTCATGTTTTGAAAAGCAAGATACATTTCCACTAACCTTTCAATAGAGACCATTTGAACACCAGGATGGCCCCATAAGTCTTGAGCAAAAGTAGAAATATCATATTCATCTTCTTCAATAGAATCATCAATAAGATAGACATAACTACCAGACATTCCACTGTATGTTTCACCATCATTCAATACAACAATGGCATTGGGGCTATTAAATAGTTCAGACATTTTATTTCCTAACAAGGTTTAGAGAGTGAACATATGAGGTAACTTCTTTTGTTGAAGGTGAAGATTCACCTTCCGCTACTTTCATAGCATAACTTCTTACAATCTTCACAACTTCTGCTCTTGACAGCTTTGCAGTATCGGGAGAGATAAGTGTCAAAAGATCACTTACTTCCTTTCTATCGTTGGGATCGAATGTTACTGTAACTTGCATAATAAACTCCAAATAAAGGCATACTATAATCCGGTATGCCAGCGGGTTATTATTATTTCTTCATTCGCTCGTCACGAGAGAATATCATTCCACGTTCACGTGCGCGTTCATTTTCAAGAAAGGCCTTTGACTTTTCAGAACCATTCATAGCCTTGTCCTTATGAAAGGCCATGCGTCTGGCTTTATTTTGCATCTTTTGATCTGCATACTTTAGTTGCGTGATTTCACCGCCTTTATCAAGAAAGGCTTGGATAGCTTCATCAATGTTGTTATTACGGCTCATTTTATTATCCTTTATCTAAAGGGTTGTTTAGAAGATAGAGATACCAGGATTCTTTTTAGCTTTACGTTGTCGAGGTGAAGAAACTTTCTTTTCAGCTTTCTTGGTACGAAAGGAAGCAGGGTCAGCACCGTCCTCAATAGCAACCTTTTGAAAGGTTGACCAATGCACCTTTGGAGCTACAGTGTGACGAATAAAGTGCGCACCCTCAAGTGGACGTATGCCCAACCAATACTTATTGTTATCATCATTTACATAACGGTATACTCCCCATTTAGGATTATCGTCAGTTCCAATGTTACAAGTGACTTCAATCATAAGAGCCTCCTATGGCTTGCTTTGTTGTCCTTACTCCTAACCATAGCACGAAAAAAATGAATCTTATAAAGCACAACTAAAAAATATAAATCTGCCATACAATATATTGTCGCAAACTGAGTGGAAAATATATTGTCGCAGATTACTTAATATTTAATAAGAGTTGCCAGAAGATCTCCAATGCCAATTAAATAACCAGCATCATCATATGTGGAGTCACTTGATCTTATGTACTCTCCCAAATACATTCCTTCACGAGAATAGATCGTAACCTTATCCCCTTCATCTACTCTTTCTGCAATGAACTCACCATGACGATCATAAATTCTTTTTGTACGCATACACACCTCCATAAAAATATATTGTCGCAAACGGGGAAAAGGAGAGGGCCCTAACCCTCTCGCTTGATACTACTCGACACCTTTAGGGAGGCCGCTGGCATGTATCCCATTAGACTATCCGATGCACTCCAAAACGTGCTAACCTCCACGAGGTTAAGGGGGACGATCCCACGGATTATAATCTAATGTCTCCTTCAATAATGGGGGTTAGTTTACACACATAACCCAGGTGTACACACAACATAGAGAAACAGGGGCGATTTTGAGACGCGCCCCACGTCTATAGTCTAACCCAGGTCGTCGGAATCCGCAAGGGAATCTGCCGCCTTTTCCACCAACTCCACCGTCGAGCGGAGAAGGGTAACCACCTCGGAGAAGCGGTCGGCAGGAATCTTGGCAGGCTTGGAACCCTTGCCATTCCTAACCCGGAAGGTAATCATACCATCTACGTTGCGAATAGTCTCCCGAACCATCTCCGCCGGAGAAAGGTTATGGTCAATCTGCTCGGGCAGTCCGTTATAAACAACCTCCTCCAGTGCAGCAACGTAGTCGTCAAACTCGTCAACCTCAATCTGTTGAGCGCCCGAACCCTTACCACGGTTGGTGGCGAATGATACGGCAGCCGTACCATCTTCATCCAGCTTGACGCTCATAGTCTGCTTGATGGTATCCACAACATCTTCAGTGGTTTCGTCGATAAAAATGTTAGCCATTGTTCTGTCCTCTCGGCTTGATTGGATGGCGGGGTTGCCATCTGCTAATAGATAGCACAGAAAATATAAATCCGCCATACTTTTTATTGTCGCATATTACTTCGTTAAGTATAATCAATTCATTAAAAGGAGATAAAATGGATTATCAATTTATAATGTTCATCATAGGCTTCTCTTGTTTCCTTGGTTTATTAACTTATACTGAAGCAGTTTATAAAAGAAATAAACAAAAGAAAAGAAATAAGATTGCTGTCGAGAGAATGGAAAATTTTATAAAGCAAGCTAAAACCCAGAAAGAAATAAAAAGAAAACTTGCCGAGAAGGATTCTATGATAGATTACTATATGAGGTTTAGACTTGAATACGACCCAGACACACATACGTATGCTAAGGTAGAGAAGGTACCTGACAAAGAAACAGATTTATTTAAAGTAAAATAAAAATATTGTCGCAGCTCCAATTCGGGATTTATTGTCGCAATATGAAACTCAAAAACGGCCCACTGTAAATTAATACAGTGGGCCCATGTGTATGTGCTTAAAGACTATCCATAATCAGTTTATTAAGACCATCTGTAAGATCTGAATCGCTACAGTTTTCTAAATCAGAACCAGAAAATCCTGATCTTTCTGCCGCTAGATGGATAAGCTTGATTAGAGATAAATCACTATTTAACTTCCATGTTGCCTCTACTACAGAAACAACATAATATTTATTGTCCATTAACATTTTGTTTTTCACTCAACATTAATAATCTTTCTTTTTCTTCCCTTTCGGCTTCTACCCTAATCCTTGCTTTAAGCCTTTCAAGAATAAACTGCTTTCTGCTTTCAAGGTTATTGCTCCAGGTGCTTGATACTCGATACAAACTCATTGTTTTATTTCTCCTATATAAAGTCGTTCATCTGCATGTCTGCACCTATACATAGCAAAGCAAATCCAAATATAAAAAGTAGCAACTAATATATATAAATAATCTAAAATTTATATTGTCGCAGATGCGACATAGTGTCGCAATTATATTGTCGCAAATCCCTCCCCGAAGGGAGGGTGCGATTTCCCTATCCGCAGCGATATTCGCCAGATTCAGGGTCCTGCCAATAGTCACCACCACGCGAAGAACAATAATCCGTGTACGTGTCCTCATAGTCATAATCATCGTCACGGCTGTGACCAGAAAAAGCTGCCTGGTGCTGTTTATAAGCTGCGGCCTCTACAGCAGACAGGGCTCTCTCTCTAAACCCCTTATCGTTATTCGCCGGAGCTACCGAAGTAACCTCAGAACCCTCAATCTCAGCGTAGGGTCCACAGAGGTCGGCCCAGCCGGTTACTTTGTGGCCCTCAAAGTCGATAGAAACATTGTACATTGCTTTTCTCCATGTTGCGTGTTGGATAAAAAAATGGATGGTAGGACCAGCGCGGCTCGTTTGCAAAACGAAAAGCCTCAAGGAGTGTTCATTGGAGCGAAAAAGTGTATGCATCCACCATCGTCCGTGACAACCTCGGCTAACGCCAGTTTGCTTTGCCAGTCCTACCATCCGTGCAGCGACTTACGCTGCCTGCGTCAGCTGTATCTACGCCCCGCTGACGAGCACCCGGTTTCCGTAACTACCCCACGGGAGGGGCGAGGCCAATCTCGCTGCGTTGCCCGGGGCTGCATGCTCATCTTGACCTACAGCATTATAACATTCAAAATATAAATCTGCAACACAATATATTGTCGCAAAGGGCTGCCCCAAAAAGGAGCAGCCCGCACGCACCTATGTAAGAACAAGAATCGGGGAGGCCCAGGCCAAAATATGTTCTGGATAGCACTCCCTAATATCCTTACCAGATGTCTGGAAAGGAAAGTGCTCAAGAATTTGCTCGTCCACAAGAACCTCATGCTTCGTTGTGCATACGGCAATGGACATGGGCCGGTCAGTATTCTTATCGTGTACCGGTCGAAGCCAAAGTTTTTTCATATCATCCCCTGTTTGTTGTGTGAAAAAGGGGAGTCCCCGAAGGGACTCCCCGGTGGGACTACATATCTTCCCAACGAATGGAAAGACCCTCCAGCTTTCGCTGCAGGCGCAACCTAAGGCCCAATGCCTTGTATCCAGCTACCGGAAGAATAGAGAGAACGTATTCAATCATTTCGGGGGTAGCTTCGCGGTTGCGAAGTATTTCACGGGCAAGCCCGTACGTCATTCTGCGGTCTTCTGAATTAGAAATAGACCACCTCCATGTAGGGCTACGATGAATTTCGCAGCCTGCTCATAGAAACCTCCTTAGGTTTGATGTTTGTTTTTGTCCCAACCAATCATATCGCTAAAAATATAAATCAAACAAGCTTTTTATTGTCGCAGATGCGACATTGTGTCGCAATTATATTGTCGCACATTTGTGCGTAAATGTAGATGAGGGGGTGGACGGGGTTTCCCCCGCCCACCAGAGATTACCTATTCCTCATCATCATAGTCAAGTGCATCATCGGACAGAGAGTCTGCTGCTGACTCAACCAGTGGGACGGTGGAGCGCAAGAGTGCAACGACTTCTGAGAACCGATCCGATGGGATCTTTGCAGGCTTGCTGCCTTTCCCGCCGCGAACTCGGAATGTGATCATGCCGTCAATGTTCCGAATCGTATCACGAACCATCTCAGCCGGAGAAAGGTCGTTTTCGGGGATCTCTTGGATTCCGTTGTGTACAACTTCTTCAAGAGCGGAGACATAATCGTCAAAGTCATCTACTGGCAACGCTTGTGCGCCTGAACCTTTGCCTCGGTTGGTTGCAAATGATACAGAGGGAGTGCCGTCCTCGTCCATCTTCACACTCATGGTCTGCTTGATGGTGTCAACAACATCCTCGGTAGTCTCGTCAATAAAAATGTTAGCCATTTGTCTGTCCTCTATGGTTGTGCCGCGTCGGGTGGCGGCGGGGTTCCTTCCCGACACCTACATATAACACTCAAAATATAAATCTGCCATACCTTTTATTGTCGCAAAGGCTCCCCGAAGGGAGCCGGAAAGCAACTAAACTCCCCCAGGCCAATCCTGCATCTTGCGAATCTCATCATCCATCAGCTTTTCTTGCTGCGCCCAGTCCATAACAGCGGCCCCTGCCTCCATCATTTCATTTGCAGCGGCCTCGGCCTCATCCATCTTGGTTTGCTCCCAAGACACAAACTCTTTGGACATCTTATCAAGACGGTCAACCTCATCATCAATCAGCTTCTGAAGTGTTGCGACGATATCACGCGCATGAACCCATTGCTGATCTTCAGGCATGCGCTCTTGCATAGCCTTTGCAGCTTCAATAAGTGCCTCAATCTCATTAGCAGGAATAAACATGTTCTCTCCATGTGTGTAGGCTTTAGTGCCACCCTGATATGGTATCTAAAATATAAATCTCTTATGAAATATATTGTCGCAAAGGAGGGGCGAAAATCGCCCCTCCTTTTGTTTTCTCACTTCATTATATGCGTAAGAATATCTTTGGATGCCTTTTGAATAGACTTCATCGATTCCTTGACTTTCTTACTGTCACCCTCCCAGCATGCAAGATACATGGCCGAAGGTGAGTAATCAAGCCCCCATGCACCCATGACAACGGCGGCAGTGCTCTCCGCCTCAATCTCTTTTGTGGACCGAGAGTGATTCTCATACCATCCCGGTTCAGTTGGGCGACCTCCGCCGGGTGCCCAGTGAAGAATCTCATGTGCAAGCTCATGAGCAAGGGTTCCGGCCCGCTCTTGCCCGGTCAAAGACTCAAGGATACGGACGTGCCCACCCGAAGATGTTCCGTTTGCACCGCCTAAGCCATCCACATACTCAAGCTTGATGCCCCTACGCTCGTACTCAGCCTCAAGTGCCTCACACAGCCCGTTATCGTCGCCCTTTTGACGCCACTCAAGTTCCGGGAGGTCATCACCCGTTGTCTGACTTACATCGAATACGTACACGTTTCTGAAGCCAATAAGCTTTCGGCTAGTAGTTCCATTCTCATCCTCATTTCGAAACATTGGGGCGAGAATCCAAAGCTTCTTCCTCTTGAAGTCATCACGATTGACCGTCCGGCCAACCTTCTTCCATGCTCCGCCACCAGCAACACGTGTCGGGGCAAAGCCATGTTTTGCAGCCTGAATCATAATCAGGGCTGAGTTATACCATGAATACTCGTGAAAGGCCGACTGTACATTGAGCCACTTTTGAAACGACTCAGATGACTTTGCCTCATCTGTAAGCTGAGCAATGTCAGCAATAAGAGTATCAACCATTTTCCAAGCGAAGTTCTTCTTGTCTCCGCGCTTTTGTGCATAAGCAGCCATAACTGCATCCTCCGTAAAGGGGTAATAAGTAACAGTATTGTTACATGTCAATATAGCACTGAGAATATAAATCTGTTATGAAATATATTGTCGCAAATGCGACACTTTTTGCAATTCGCCCACACACACTCGATCTGTCGTCGCCTTTAGCAGCTCACTCTGGAGCCAGACCTTTTCTTCATCGAGTGTGCATGGGCAGGGGCCGAAGCCCCTATCGCGATGCCTAAACTTTGTTGCCGTCAATGGACACATACTCGTATGTGCCGGGCGTCAACTTGAAGCGTCGAAACTTACTTGCAGGCGTAAGCCTTTGAATGTACTGTTTGACAAGTGTTTTGTCAGCACTGTTTCGCTTCTTGTATGTTCCAGGAGTTACAACTTCCTTGCTCATACACAGACCCCATATATAGAAGGTGTCGTCGTTTGGCAGAGTAGCGATACCCGGCCCAAGATAATCATAGTTCGCAGTCGAAGGTTCATCATTCTGAATCCTATCGTAAGACTTTCGATATGATGCCTTCACTTCAGAGAGAGCTTTCTTCGCAAGGTCGATATCTCCACCACAAGCCTTGCAGCCCGAAGCAATATCTTCAACCTTGACAAGAGCCAAAGCCTCCAGGGACCGAAACAGGGTGTTTTCCCAAGATACCGACCCGTTGATGGTATGGTGGGCAACCTCGCCACTTGTCTTTGAAGTGTAGGAGCGAATGTGAATGAAGCCGCCTTTTGGAGCGGAGCCAGCTTGTTGAATAAGTGTAGAAGAAATGGTACACCTCCAATAGAAACACCAAGCATGATTGCTTGATATTATAGAATAACACTCAAAATACAAATCTTTTATGAAATATATTGTCGCACACATACGTTAAAATTTATTGTCGCATTTGCGACAAAAAATAGAGCAGTTTTGCGACCTACTCAGGTCATCGAATCATTCGTCCAGACCAACTTCGTATTCCATCAGCAGCTCATCTTCACGTGTAATATGCTCAGCGTATACAGGTGAGAGCCGGGGGTATGCTTCGATGATCTCACGAGGCTGCTCATCTCCACTTCCAAGTCTGCGTGTAATCGACAAATCTGCAACAAATCCGCCGAGTGCATGATTTACAACAAAATGAAAATCACGAAGGTCAACAGGCTCACCAAGCTCATTTTCAAGCTTCGAAAGAACATCCTTCAGAACAATTGTGACCTCGTTCGCACATCTGCCTGCAATGTCTGCCCATGCGTCATTGTCTTTGAAAAGGCGCTTCATCATACATCTCCGTTTGATGGGGCTTGCACCCCTTTAGTGCATTCGCTCACGCTTCTGCCGGGTTAGTCGCAACAAGCAAGATTGCTGCCAACAATTCTAAATCTGTCATGGTGCGGCATACCTCCGCAATCCATTCATTTTCGCGTTCTTCTGTCATAACACTTCTCCAAGAAAAGGGGAGGGCCGAAGCCCTCCCCCGTGTGTGTGGGCTACAGAGGGAACCAGTAGCCGCGAGGTCCATTTCGAACAAGGCCCTTGCGCTTGAGTACGTTCAAGACGAGAGCAAGGCGAGACATGTTGAGATCGTTTCGTTCGCCGTAGACATACTGAGCGACCTCTCCACGATGCACTGGCTCTACCGTGGCACGCTGCCGAAGGTAGTAAAGTGCAGCACCTGCTCTGGAGCGATGCTCATTGCTTTCGATGGGAAGGCCGCTGGAGCGAGAAACATTGCTCTTCAGCTCTCCGATCTTCGCCTTAGCCTTTGCAACATGATCCTTCCATCCATCAAGTTGCTCTTCAACTTCGGCAAGCCTGGAGCGAAGATCAGCAGCTTCAGCTTCAAGAGCAGGGATGGCTCCATCTTCAATGTTGCTGAGGTCGAGAATCGTTTCAACATCTTCGGGTGTGGCTTCAATACCAAAGGCATGAAGCAAGTAAATATGAGTGTCCATACATTCTCCAAATGTAATCCTGACAACATCGTCAGTGTATATGTATAGCATATGAAATATAAATCTGTTATAAGATATATTGTCGCAATATGCGACAGTAAAATGAGCAGTTTATAGACATGCTCAGGTCTGTGGACTAGTAACAGTCAGTCCAATGCTCTCCAGTTTCCTCACCCCACTGGCTACGGCAAGCAAGCATCTGCCCGCTTGAATTGTAGTCAGCACCACATCCGTCGCAGGTATTAGTGAAGTTAGCGAGGACGACCTCTTCGCCGCATGAACACTTGCCGATTGCAGGCTCGCTATAGCTGTGCTCATACTCGTCAAACTCAGGGGTTTCACCGCTTGCAACACACTTGCGATAGTTTTCAAGCGCAAACGGCTCAAGCTTTGATTCGTCTACAGCCCCATTCTCATCACAGCCAAAGTGATAATCCCTGAACATGAGCGTGTAGGTGGTGTCAATCTTATACTCTCTATGTCGAATGATCTTCATATGCACTCCATATGCATGCGGGTTGGGTGTGGGCAGTTAGAAGACATGCCCAGGTCTATACATATGCGGGCTAACAGCCCATTCTCATCTCGGCCATCACTTCAGCCTGGTAAGCAGCTTCCTCCTCTGCCTGCTCCCTCATGATCTTGAGCGCACGCTTCTGATCGTCAGAGAGGCAGTGATCATCGATGACCGGAACGACTCGCTTTCCACTGCACTGATTGCAGGAAACATCATAGCGGCCAGAATGATAATCCTCTTCAAAGCTGGGGTCACCATAGAAGTCATCATAGC
>MDSZ01163577.1_pt1 | contig 11225 bp, 7 predicted proteins | sample 811201 | NCBI WGS metagenome assembly MDSZ01 (sample SAMN05326647, study PRJNA326480) | marine metagenome | isolation source: seawater | place: Indian Ocean: North | collected 2010 | reverse complement strand
TGGTTGTGGGTTTAAAACAACTAAATTGTTTAATTTTGTATTCATATTAAATTCTTTAAGCTTTTTTTTTGTTCTTGGATGAACAGAAATTACAATTTTTATTTTTTCATTAATTTTAAGAATTGCATTTAAAATTGAATTGAGGTTTTTTTTATTATCAACATTTACTGGACGATGTATTGTACAGTATATATATTTTTTTTCTTCTAAATTCCAGCGATTAAGAGAAATTTTTTTTAATGACAAATCATTATGTTTTAGAAATGTGTCATACATGATATCACCAACATTAATGATACTTTGATTTTGATTATAAATAATATGAGGAAAACCCTCTTTTTTTAGGTTAATTACAGAATTTTTTGTAGGACAAAAAAGAATTGAAGAAATTCTATCTGTAATAATTCTATTGTATTCTTCAGGCATCATTTGATTATAAGATCTCAATCCAGCTTCTATATGAACAATTTTAATACCTAATTTGCATGCTGCTAATGCGCCAGCTAGTGTTGAATTCGTATCACCATAAACTAAAACAAAATTAGGGTTTTCAATTGATAAAATTCCTTCAATTTTTTCAACCATTTTTCCTAGCATAGCACCATGGGATAAATGAGAAATTCCTAAGTTATATTTTGGAGACTGGATACTTAATTGATTAATAAAAACATCTGACATATTGGCGTCACTATGTTGGCCAGTGTTTATAATAATTTCTTGAAAATTTGTATTATTTTTAATTTCTTCTGAAAGACTTGCTGCTTTTATGAATTGTGGACGAGCACCTAATATAGTTAAAATTTTTTTCGATTTTTTTTTCATTTAAAACCTTGCTATTTAAAACTCAAATATAATGTATAAATGGGATTAAACAATTTATTTTTCTCATACTTATCAATCAAATAATTCTCTTCTACGTCAATACGAATAATTACTAATTAATAACTATATTAAAGTTTTTTTTAGATTAAAAATTTATGTCTTAATTTTTTAAAAGTTTTAATCCAAAAACGAAAAATAAATTTCTTAATAATTCTTTATTATGTTGAATTATTATTTAAGAAGTTTTTTATAAAGCTTTATAAGACGCTTTCCATAAATATCCCAATTATCATTTAATATGTACTTCCTACAGTTCTCTCTTGCTTTATTTAATTCTTGATTAGTTATTGAGTTTACTACTCTTGCAATTGATTTACCATCAAAACTAGCGTCAAGTAAAAATCCAATTTTGTGATTTTTAACAGCATTAGTTAATTCTACAAGAGGACTCACAAGAATAGGAACATTTGCAACTGGATACTCCCATAGTTTATTTGGTGTACAATATAAATGGTTTAATCCAGTATTTTTATAAGGAATAATACCAATTGTCGCTCCCTGTGTCCAAAATGTAATTTCTTTATGCTCTACAGGTGGAATGAAAGAGACTTTTTTTTGTTCAATTAGGTTATATTTATTAGCCAAAATTTTAAGGTGTTCTTCAAGGCTTCCCCATCCCATCATTACTACTGCCCATTTATCATTCAAAAATCTTGAAGCATCTATCAATTCTTCAAGTCCACGATCCTTTGCAAAACCACCTTGAAATAATAGAATTTTTTTTTCTGAAGGCAATTCTGCCTTACGATGCAAGCGATTGTCGTATTTTTTTAAATAAATATTATTTGTTGCATTTTTAATAATTGTAGCTTTAGGTAGTGAAATATAATTAGTTTTATAGAATTTTGAAATTGAAACATTGATAGTAATAAAAGCATCTATAAATTTGGTTGCTTCTTTAATAATTTTTTGGTTATTTATCAAAAGAGCTTTTTTTGATGCTCCTAATTCTTCGTATATTTCATGAGCATCCCAAATAATGGGGCAATTAAACTTTTCTCTATAATTTTTAATATTAACTAAAGATATGGTATCATGTAAATGTAAAATATCTGGCTTGCCATGTTTCAAAACCTCTAAAAACAAAATATCTGAGGTGGATTTGTAACTTAAATAAATATTTTTTTCTTGTACTTTTCCAAATCCAAATATTAAAAAAAGAAAAGCATTATTTATTAGACGTTTTATTCTTGCGACATTGCGTTCTATGTTTAAAAATCGGTGATCTGATATATCCAAATTAAATAATTTTAAACTCAATTTTTGAATTGCTTGGGAGACAGTTGATAAAAAGTTTGGCAGTCTAAAAATCTTTACCTTTTCAATACAGAGTATTACTCTTATGTTTTTATGAAGTTCATACTCTAAGCGTTCTTTAGACCCAATCCCAAAGATTGTAACAAAAAAACCTGCATTGGCCAGTGTCCTCGATTCTTTAAGAACACGGGCATCTTTAAGAACTGAATTATGAACAACCATGTAAACTTTTTTTGCTTTGTTATGATTTTTTTTACTTCTTATCATTGGAATTATTAATATTAAATCTCAATGCTACGTTTTTGAAATGGCATTAGCTGAGTTGAAAAGTCGTTAATTTTATTGTCACTGTAAATCAAACGGGCACTTAGGTCAGAAACTCCACTATTTGATTGTAAAATTATACCTTGTTCATCGTATCCTTTGAAAGAAATATCCTCCAAAATTATTTTAGTTCTTTCAATCACTGTTTTTATAGGTGCACACCATAGACTATCGAAATACTTTCTTTTTAGAAGTTTTTTGAATGGCGTTTGATTAACATCTGGATGGGTTCCGATAATTAAATGCTCTTCGTGCTTTAACGATTCTTCAAATTCAAATTTTAGTCGGTCAAAATAACTAAGGTCAGTTTCTTTTATTCCCCCTTCTAGAGGAAAATGAACTGGGGTTACCCAGATTTCACTTTTTATTTGATCAATATATATTGGGTGAGGAAAGGGAAGACGTGATGATAAAAACTCAGAATAACCAACTTTTTTAGAAGATAATTCCTTTATAGAATGAAGACCTTGCCAGTAAAATGAGGTCGGAGATGAATGATAGCTCGTACCAATATCAGCTAATGCATCAGAGTTATCAATTAGATGAAGGGCTCTCTCTTGAGAGTGTATTTCAAGCACTTTTTTGTTTGTAAATTCATCATAAGGTTGGCGAAACAAAAACCACGTTCCACAGGGATGATTTAATTCTTGGCGCTGTAAATCAATTAACCTTCTAATTGTGCCATCATTTACATGTCGATCGATATCATATCTCAAAGAAAAAGCACCTTTTTTTCCATAAGGCGGAATGTTTATTTCCAACAAAGGAAGGCCTGCATCATTTTGAAGAAGAAGTAAAACATCAAGCCAAATCAATCTCAAAAATCGAAAAGTTGGTTTATAATTCTCAACATTTAAGTATATTTGTCTATTTTGAGGAATTTTTGGTTGTATTAAACGGCCCCAAGCTAGAATGAGTTCTAAATCAAATATACTACTTTTTTCTTCGATGGGTTTATAATTTTCAAATGAAACTTGTTCAAATAAATTATATGTCATTAAATTAAAACTGTTTGTTTCATTTAAGGACTTACAATCTAATAAATTCTTATCATTAGCTACATGTAAATAGATCAAAAAATATGGTGAATAAAAAAAAGCTGTACTATTTAGACTAGACTTAGGAAAAACCGTTTTATTAACAAACCAATCATTTTCCTTCAAAATATCATTACAGCTGAGAATAGCGTTATTATCACCATTTGCTGAAAGACCAAGAAAAAATGGCAGAAAATATTGGCTATTTTTTTTTATTATATCTTCATTTAAATAGGAATTTTTTTCTTTTAAATTAGAAAAATCTAAAGCATATTCAAACAATTGTTCTGGATGTAGCTTTTCTTTAATATTGAGTTTAAATGGATGACTTTTTGTAAAGCTAGGTTTTAATTTATAATATACTTCAACTCTTTCACAAGCTCTTAATACTGCCTCTTTCTGATTTGGAGAATTAATGTGATTATTAAGCCATTTTCTGATTTCATTCAATATAAAAGAAAAGCAATTTTTTTCTTCAGAATACTTTCCAGAAATCCGTTTTAAAATAGCTAGAAATATTTTTTCAGCTAGTTTGTCATTACGTTTTGGTTGGATCTTTAAAAAAACAATTGTTGTAAGCCAAGCATGAACATCAGCTACAGGCAACTGACCTGCTCCTTTATTTAAACGATTTAATAACCAAAAAAGGCAATGATCGATCATATGGGGTTTGCTCGAATTAGCTTTTATAGAACTGGGTATGTCTGATATTAGTATCTTGTTGCTAATAGTAATTTTTTTTCCATCTTTTTTTAAATAACTAAGATAGTTGGGAGGATTTGAACTTTTATACTTTTGTTTAGCCCTTAAAATTTTATTAACGTTTTTTAATGATTTAGGTAGTTTTATATTATCCAACAATATTACTGTATGTGCACCTTTAGGCAGTTCATCACATTCTTTCATAGCTTTAACTTGTGGTGTTCTAGTCGCTTTTAAAATGTTTTTTACAAAATGAATGTTTTTGGAGTTTTTAGAACCAATAAATAAGATATCAGCATATTCTGATTTTACTTCTTTTGGAGTTTCAAATTTTTTATTGGCCTTTCCAACTCCAAATATTTTTGAATTGGGAGGGTATTCTCCAGCTGGAATTGTTGCTCCATATGCAACGAAACTTCCATTTCCTATTATGGCACCTGGTAAAACTCCAACATTTGCTGAAATTAAAACATTATCTCCTATTTTTACACTTTTATAATCAAATCCTCTTTCAAAATAAGCCTTTGCATTTGGTTTCGTGTTATGATTTGCAGAATGAAGGAAAAAATTGTGTCCAATCATAACATGACGACCTATTATTACACCTCCAGATCCAATGATATTTGAATTAATGTTAATACTTACGTTATCACTGAGTACAATACGTTCAGGAAAGTCAAATTTGCAGCCTTCCATTATTTTAACATTATTTCCAAAACTTAAAAAAAATGGTGCGTAATATTTATTACGTAAATCTATGCCTCTCTGACCAGGAATATTTGCATATTTTTTTTGAGTAAGAGCCCAATCATCTTTTTTTGAAAATATATTATACCACATGTCTTTAGTCTTCTAACTTTTTAATTACTCTAAAAACAGTTTTTTCTTCTACTTTGTTTTTAGTGATTTTTTCAGGAAAGTGAGAAGAATAATGTATTATTTCACCGTATTTTCCTAAGAGTTTTTCAAGTTGTGCAGCAGTAAACATATAATCATAATCATGCATAAAATCTTTTCTTTTGATATTTTCATGTACCACTAAAATACCGTTAACAGATATGCTATTCCAAATTTTAGAGATTGTTTTATCAAGCTTTGTTTTTTCTACATATAAAAGAGAACCAATCAATAAGATGAAATCATAACTTTGCTTAAATTCGAATGTTTCAATTTTACCCAAAGAAAAAATAAATCGGTCTTTTAAAAACTCATTAAAATAAGTATATAAATCTTGACTTAAACCAATGTTTTGTTCGGCAACGTCGTGAGTGTGAACAAGGCGAATTGTTGGATTTTCAAGTAATAATTCTGCTCCTAAGGCCCCACAGCCACCACCTAGATCCAGGCCAATTTTCTCGTTTTCATTACTTAAATTATCTTTAATAATATGACTTATCAAAGGGGCTTTATAACTTATTCCGTTTATTAGATAATTATGTGCAACACAAACATCAGAAATATTTTGTAAAATATTTTCATATTTGGGTTTTCTTCCTGAGCCTAATACATTTTTTGACAATTCTGATTTTTTATTTAAATCTACCTGAATATATTCTAAAAATGTCGTTTTTTTTCTTTGCAGAGATTCGTTAATACAAAAAACTTCTTGAAGAACTAGACTATTTCCACGAACGCTATACCATTCAAATATTGATTTTGTATTACTTAGTGTGTTTTTAATTTTAACAGAAAAAAAAGCTCTCGTTCCTAGTACTAATTTATTTTTTGAACAGTCAAATTTAGTTTCACATAGAAGCTTTCGAGCGCTTTCTGGGAAGTAAATTGTTCCATTTGGACGAAGTATTGAACAAATTCTTTCTATTAAACCTAAGGACCAATTACTCAAAAGAAATCTTATTTGTTCGTCTACAAAAATACAATCAGCAATATTTTTAAATGGGAAATGAAAGAGTGATATATAACCTTCTTCAACTGAAAAGGGGGATGATGGATGATACTGTCCTTTTTCCAATGAAAAACCTGTTAAATTTTTAACATTTATATTTTTAATATTACTGTTGAGTGTTTCCAACAGAACTGCGCCGTCATTTGGAAATCTTGTTACGATTGCAAGCTTTTGATTATTGGTTATACCAAAAGAGTTTAAATTTTTTTTTAATTTTAATTTACTTAAGATACGATTTGATAACATAAAATTTTCTCAATTCAATGAATTTTCTTTATTACTCTGAAAACTGTTCGGTTTTTTACAAAAAACCTAGGAATAGGAAAAACAAAAGATTCATAAAAATAAGTTATTTTGCCAAATGGACATAGAACTTCGTCAAGTTCACTTGCAGCAAACATTTTAGAGTAATCAGAAATATAATTTTGATTTTTAATATTTTCGTGAATAATCAGTATTCCATTTAACTTTAACTTTTCCCAAGCATTTTCCAATGCACCTTTTAAATCTTTTCTTAAGTACAACAAAGTTCCAAAAATAGTTATAATATCATATTTTTCTTTTGTTTTGAACTCTTTGGCATCACCAAGTGAGAATTCTATCCTATTTTCTAAAAACTCACTGTAATATTGAACTAAATTATTATAAATTTTTTGATACAAACTAGAATGATCTCTCACCACACCTGAAGATATAGGAGAATTGGGATCTAAAATTAGTTCAACTAAAAGTGCTCCTATACCTCCACCTATATCTAGCATTGATAAATTGTTTGATGGCAATTTATTTTGCTTGATTATATTTTTTACACCTTCAGATTTATTTCCAACACCATTAACTAAGTAAGCATGACTTGTTCTCGCTTCGTATTGTAAGATTGATTTTTTGTCTGAAGTAAGCGCCTTGCATGACGATGTTTTATCTTTAACTTCAATATTTAAAATTTTCTCTGAGTTGCTTGTATACCAATTAATGATAGAAGGTTTTTTAGTTTTATTTTCCTCCAAGAAATTAGATAATTTCCAAAAACTACCAGAAGAATTTTGGATATCACAATTTAAAATAGATTTAAAATCTTTCATTGACATTGCATGAGCGTATTTAATAAATTTTCTCTTTGGAACATAGAGTTGTCCATTTTTCACAAGCATTGACTTACATCGCTTTATGAAAGCTTCGCCAAATGAAGAAAGAAATTGCCTACAAGCAGGATCAATTACAATTATATTGAATTTGTTTTTAAGGTCATCGTGAAAAAAACTCCTTGAATTTTTATCTTCGTATAATGCTGCCACAGAAATTACATAAGTTAATGCGTCTTTGGTTATCGATAACTCATTAGAAAATTTAGAAAGAATCAAATCAGAATTTTCTTTTTTATATGTTATAATTCCTACCTTTTTTCTATTTGTTACATTTTTGTTCATTTTAAAACACTTTTTCTCTTCATAAATAATTGATTTTAAATCAGATGGTTGTGGTCTTTTTAGATCAATCTCCAGATTAGTATTTGACTGATAAAATATAAATGACTTTTTGAATTTACCTTGTATTAGATCAAAAATAATTGGGTTAGATGCTTTTTTTGGCAAACTTAATATAACTTTTGAGTCGCTTGACTTACAATTAATATCATATCGTGCCTCTTTGCACCATTGAATTTGTTCTGAGTGAGTTGACAGCCAAACTGTTTCATTTAATACTTTTTTTATCAACGATTTCAATTGTGTGATATGGATATCCGGATGGTTCATCAGGTTGACGCAACCGCCTGCACGAAGTTCATCAGGTATAACTGAAATCAGATAATCATGTGCATGATCATCAATTTTGGTTCCAAGATCTAAACTATGATGACAGGGTGAAGAATAAAAAGGACTTATCTCAAGTTGTCTCCCATTCCAGCGAATAACAGGGTGGGGCATTAAATTTTGTTTGCCTAAAATTTCACTATAAGATAATCCAGCCTTAATTGCCCATTCAAATGTTCGATCGCCTAAATATCCACGGGAGCCGCTTCCACCGTGGCAAGTAACACCAGTAACCGTTACATCACAACATTCCTTAATCTTAGTAACTTCTTTCTCCATACTCTGACAATATGGTGCTTCGGAATGTAAAACAATTTCGTGACCTAAATTACTAATTCTTTGCATCTGTTTTTTTGGTAGAAGCTTATTTAGGAAGCCCCAACTTGCTTTTACTTTATATTTAGAATAAAATTTTAAAATATCTTCAAGTGTTTCATTGTTAATATCACGGTCATGGTCATGTCTTATTGTTAATGCAGATTTTTTACCCATTGGCCATGGACGACTTTGGATAATTGGTAAGTCATTATTCAAGGCTACTTTCAAACATAAATCTTTAAGCCAAACTTCAAATTTCCAGTGCGGCCCTGCAATAATTGAGTCAAAGTATCCATCAACATATTTTGGCATCCAGTGTTTGTGTCCAATTAAATCCATTATCGGAATTCCAGATACAATTCGACGACCATCAGTTATAACTACTGGCATCATTTTATTTTCTTTGTTAACCCATATTTTTGCAACTACTTTCCAACAATCTTTTACTTTAAAGTCAAAAACCTGAAACTTAACAGTTCTTTTTGATAGTAGGGGGTTATCATCCTGGAATATAAATGGTTCTGAATTTATTTTTCTATTCAATGGAATTTTTCGTGTACGAGTTTGTGAATATCCAAATTTATTACCAAGATCAATTTTTTCTACCTGCATTTCAACAAGTTCTGTTGAATAACTTAGGGCGCTTAAATTAAGTTCAGAAAGCCAATCTTTTGAAAAAGGACCTTCAAAAAAACCAGCAATATTTCTATCTAATTCAAATAATTTCTGTCCCCGACCAATCCAGCAGAAACACGGTATTTCTGCTTTTTTGTTGATTACAATTATACCCCATTTCTTAAACCATGCTTCAGCAAAAGAACTCCAGTAGGCAGAGGATTCTTTCAGTTGTATATTCAACTGTTCCTTTAATGTTGGGAGTTTGCAATAAATCACTCTTTATTTTCCTTTTCAACATTACTTTCATAGAGATTAACTACATCGTTAGGAGAACCGTCTGCGATAATTGAACCACTTTGTAAATAAATAGCGCGTGTACAGTTTTCACGTACATATTTCAGATCATGGGTAACGATAAGCTGGCATTTCGCTTCAGATAGAAGTTTTTGCATTGTTTTTTCAGATTTTTTACTAAATGCTAAATCACCTACAGAAAAAACTTCGTCAATAAGTAAAATATCAGCCTTCAATGACATGGCAATTGCAAAGCCTAAGCGACTAAACATTCCATTTGAATAAAATTTCATTGGAACATCGATGAATTTCCCAAGGTCGGCATATTTAATAATTTCATCCGATAGAAGCTCTACTTGTTTTTTTTTTAGTCCCATTAAAAGACCACCAATCAAAATATTATCTCGTCCTGATAGGTTGTTATTTAATCCAGTTCCCAAAGAGAGTAGTGTAGATAACTTTCCGTTTATAATCACACTGCCTTTATCGGGATAATATATACCTGCTATTGCTCGTAGTAATGTTGTTTTTCCACCACCATTTGGTCCTATAATTCCAACAATATCAGAATGACCAATTTTAATGCTGACTTTATTAAGTGCTTTAAAAGTTTCTTGAGGTTTATTTTTGTTTTTATTGAGCAGTTTATTTTTTACAAAAAATCCAGCTTGACTTCTTACAGATGGTCTTACATCAAAACTCATAGGAAACTCTATGGAAACTTCATTTAGTATTACAGCGTATTTTTTCATTATATCACTTTTGTAAACTTGCGATACTTACTTTCATAATAGTGGTGTGCAAAAAAGAACATGAGAAAAAATAATGTAGTCGCGAGAATTATATGTGGTAGAGGAGGTAAAGGAAAAGAAAAAACAATACTTCCGACGAATGCAAAGAGAACTGCAAATGGATTTAAAAAATAAAAATTTATTAAATTATCTGGAATAAAGGCTGATGCATATACAACTGGGGATGAATACATAACCAACCTAATAGATACAACGACAAGTTCATTGATATCTCGGAAAAAGACATACAAAGTTGCTAGTAAAATTGAAAAAGACCAAGCAACGAAAATGATAAATAATAGTAAAAAAGGATAAAGTAACCACATCCAATTTGGCTCCATTTGATAGACAGCCATGAAGAAAAAGAAAATGCAAAGAAGATATATAGAATCCTTTAATTGATTTAAAATTTTTATAACTAAAAATGTAATTGGTGAAATTTTGATCTGTAACAGTAAGTTTCGTTCATCTACAAATGTAGTAATGTTAGACATAACGATACGTTGAAACATTAAAAAATGAACAATCCCTGCTACAATTCCTAAAAAAGCAGGCACACCATAAAATTCTCGACTGTTGAAAACAACAACAACTAACACATAATAAATAAGAATTTCTGCAAAAGGTAATAGAAGAAACCACAAACCACCAAGAACTCTATCAGAAATTGCAGTAAAACGCTCTGCTCTAGCTCTTTGCGTAATTAACTCCCAACGTGTTAATATTTCAGTAAAATGAACATTTAGAAAGCTATTAGATGGTTTTAACACAAACAAAGTCTCCATTAAGTTATAGTCATTTTTTTAAAAAACTTAAATTATAATTGAAAATTTAACTTAACAATTACATCAATATATAAAATATATAAATACATAATTTACTACTTAATTGTAAATAACTAAATTATTGACTTTTGGTTTTGTTATAAATTTTTGATATAATTTCTAAAATTTAATTTTTTAAAAATTGTAAATATTGCTTTATGCTTTCCAATATTAATTACTTTTCAATTTTATCTATAATAGTTTGATATACTTATTTATTTCAGTTAAAACATTTTCTAATTTTATTGATTAAACTAATACTGTCGAATCTTTAAAAGTAATAAATTAAGAGGGTAAAATATAAATGGAAATAGATCAAATTGAATGGTTAAGAAGAGAAAATTATTTTTTAAGAGAGCAAAATAAAAAATTAAAAAGTGAATTAAGTGAAACAAAAAAATACCTAGAAGAAATTTTAACAAAATATAAAAATGTTAATAAAGGAAATTAATTCTTTATAG
>MDSZ01250194.1_pt1 | contig 11227 bp, 9 predicted proteins | sample 811201 | NCBI WGS metagenome assembly MDSZ01 (sample SAMN05326647, study PRJNA326480) | marine metagenome | isolation source: seawater | place: Indian Ocean: North | collected 2010 | reverse complement strand
TTATTATTAATAGCACCATACAATATATTGAAGATTATAAAAAATTTCTTATAGAAGTCTTTGAAAAGAAGCCAAATTATATAATTCTTTCACAACTTTTATGTGGAAATTTTAAAACATTTTGCTCAGAACAAAATTTGTATGGATTTAGCTCGCCTGTGATCTTTTTTAATGAAAAAGAAATTATTGATATTTTTGTTGAAAATGAATACGAAGTGCTTATTGAATTTCCAACAGAAGAGTTTTGGCCAGACTCATACTATAAAAATATCCCTTATGAGATGAGGATAAGAGAGACTAAAAACTTTATTTTTAAAAAACTATAATTTTACTTTTTGATTATCAACAGGATTAAAACGAATTTTATCTAAGTCATCAGCATATGGACCTTGTTTTACTTCAATGATTTCACTTTCTTCTAGCATATATAATCCATGACCTCCATATGCAAGTAAGATAACATCCCCTTTATTAAGAATAGTGCTTTTAAAATATTCTTTATTATCAAAATAAAAATCTATACGTACTTTGCCGGATTTAATAAATAATACTTCTTTTGTCATATTTATATTTCTTTCAAAGGGATTATGAATATGTGGCTTGATGACATAATCTTTATCTCTCTTCATATAACCTAATTGTTGAGTAAAATTATTTGGTGTAAGAAATTCAATACCATTTTTATTAAATTCAGTTCTTAGAATAATTGCTAAAGTCTTTCCATCACTTTCAATATTTTCGATATGATTATTTTCCATTTATTTAGTACCTATCTGAACCGATGATATAATTATGTCTTAAAGGCATAACACTAAAATCAATTTTAACATTTTAAAGCATCTTTAAATGAACTACTCAGATTTTATACAAAAAAATGAAGACCTTATTGAAATTTTTAGATGCTTTATTAGGAATAATTCTGAATATAAGGACATACTCAGGTGTCAAGAGGGCGATTTTATAATTTACCACGGAATATATGCCGAAAAAGCACCTCTTAGATTTACTTTACATCTTGTTAAGTCCTTATTTATATCAAAAAAATATACCCTTATTAAGAATAACTATGGCAATAAAACTAAAAATAGCTTTGCAACTTTTGTTACTGCTGAAAATATTTATACAGAAAATTTAAAACCTATTATCCAAGAACTTAATGAAAAGGGTTTTAAAAATGATGAACTAAGAATTAGAATTGAGAAAAATATATCCCTAAGAAAAGCATTAAATAGAAATATAGATTTTTCAATTATTAAATTTTTTATAGAAAATAAAAAATACCTATCTTACAAAAACATAATAAAACTTTTGTATTTAAAATACATTCTTTATTTTGATTGCAAAAATTTAATCACATATTTAAATAAAAACTTCCCAAAAAATTACTCATGTTTTTTATCTGCGGAAATTTGTGATGTTCGATCTCGTGTATGTGCGCTCATTTCAAAATCACATGGCACTAAAACAATTCTGTTTCAACCAGGCCCATTTCATTATGGAGAAAACCCAGAAGTAAGATCAATAATATGTGATGAATTTATAGGATGGAACCAAAACAAAGATTTTTTTCTAAAATATGAAGAAAAAATACGAGATCAGATATGTAAAGTAAACTTTTTTGATGCAATTCGTTATAGAAATTTAGCCTTTAAAAACATTGAAAAAAAGTATGATATTGTATTTTTCTTAACATGGCTTAATCATGGATCTCCAATAGATTCAATAAATGAACAAATGGATAAAGTGATTTCATACATTTTAAATAAATATGATTTGAATCTTTATTTGAAGATACATCCAGCAACTAGTCTAATTCAAGAAAAAGAAATTCTTACAAAATATAATACCTGCTCATTTATTCCAAAGGAAAAAAATAGCACTCAAGTGATATCTAAATCCAAAATGATTTTAAACTTTGGAAGTACCGTCTCATTTGATGCTGACTATTTAAATGTAAAAACTGGAATAATTAACTTTGATAATGTTATCGATGACTCTCATCAGTTTTTTTCACTAAAGAATGTTAAAAATATCAAGAATATTCAAGATCTTAATTTTTTTGTTAAAGATTTTAATTCACAACTTAACGTCAAACTGAATGACAATAGTATTATTGAGCACATCCAAAAGAATATGAAACTTTCAAATGTATAAATATAAACTAACAATATGCATTGCAACATATAACAGAGATATTTTTCTGGATAAACTGCTGTCAAAATTATGTATTCAAATTAATGATTTTGATTCGATATCAGTTCTAGTTGTTGATGGTAACTCTTCTGATAATACCATGGAAGTTTGTAAAAAATATGAAAGAAATTATTCAAATTTTAAATCTATTCACTTAGATTCAAAAGGGGGAGTTGATAAAGATTTTGACATTGCTGTTAGAAATGCAGATAGTGAATTTTGCTGGTTATTTTGTGACGATGATTATATTAAGGAGGGTAGCATAGAGACGATTGTTAATAAATTAAATATTCATAATCCAGATATTATGATAATTAATTCAGATGTTTGTAACTATGAGCTTAACCAAGTTTTACTTGAAAAATCTATAGATATTGAATCAGATTTAATAATTGAGAATGATGAAAATATGCAAGATAAATTGTACGAAATTTGCCAAACCTATCTTGGTTGTTCAAATGCTCTTCTATTTAGAAGAAAAATTTGGTGTCAGATTAATACGGAGCAATATTATGGAACGAGATTTGGTGATATGTGTACGATTGGTCAATTTCCAAAGGATTCGAAATTATTAATTACATCTTTCCCTTATATTTCAATAAGACTTGGTAATGCTGAATGGAGTAAAATAAACTTCAAGATTTGGTATGAGCTATTTCCTAGATGCATTATGGTTCATAGCCAATTATCTGAAAAGGTAAAAAAGATCCTTCATCCTAACAATTTCTACTGGCACATCAAATTTTTGTTGTGGAATAAAGCAATGAATACTTATGAATTAAAACAATATAATGCATATATGAGAGATAAACAGCTTTCTATTAAGCTTTTAGCGCTATTTGTTCTTTGCTTGCCATCGTATTTATGTAGATTATTTTTTATTATTAGAGCTAAAATGAAAAATGACAAATTAGCGATATATAATCTTACACAAGGAAGAATAAGTAATAACAACTGGCAATCAAATGATGAAACAATATAATTAGATCTAGATAATGAAGATAGTAGCTTTTTTACCAGTAAAAGGAAAAAGTTCAAGAGTTCAAAATAAGAACCTTAAACTTTTAGATGGAAGACCATTATTTATTCATACATTAGAGAAATTAGTTAATTCTGGAATATTTTATGAAGTATATCTAGATACTGAATCTGAGAATATTATAAATGAGGCAAAGGACATTAATTGTAAAATTTTAGCAAGAGATCCAAAATTATCTACAAATAAAACAAATGGAAATATTCTCTTTGAAAATCAAGTTTCAAAAGTAAATGCAGATATTTATGTACAAATATTATGTACAAGTCCATTTATATCAATAGAAACTATCCAAAACGGAATCGATAAAATAAAAAAATCTAAAAAGTTCGATTCAGCTGTATTGATTAAAAAAGAAAAACAATATAAGTGGACTAATGATAAGCCAGACTATGATCATATAAACATCCCTAATAGTATTGATTTAGAGGATACTATTGTTGAAACAATGGGTTTATATATTGTAAAAAAAGATGCAGCAAAAAAATTAAAAAGAAGGATTGGAGACAAACCTTTTTTAATTGAAGCATCACCTATTGAATCAATTGATGTGAATTTCCCAGAAGATTTTCATCTTGCTGAATTAATTGCTGCAGGTCAGAGGGAGATGAATAGAAAATTATTAGGTAATTATAAAATTAACTTTAATAGTAGCTTATTGTCTGATGTTTTAGATGAGTTAGGTTATAAAAAACAATTACTAAAAGGCTTAAAACCAAATATTCCCGGCATAAAGTTACTCGGAAGAGCAAAGACATTAAGGCTTAAAAAATTAGATAAAAATGAAGATCCAAGCGGAATTTATAAAGCTCTTGAAAGTTATGATTCAATAGTTCCTGGCGATATCATTGTTGTTCAAAATGATACTCCTAATCATGCTTATTTTGGAGAATTAAATGCAAATTTATCAATCAGAGAGGGCGCTGCTGGTTTGATTACTAACGGCATGACGAGAGACTCAAGCGCAGTAAGTTCAGTAAATTTCCCAGTATTCTCAACAGGTACGACATGTCAAGACGTTAAGAATAGAGCAACAACTGCATCAATAAATAGAAAAATTTTAATCAATGGTGTTGAAATTTACCCAGGTTCTTTAATTTTTGCTGATGATGAAGGTGTTATAGTCATTCCAAAAGAGATAGAAAATGAATTAATTAAAAAAGTACTCAATAAGAACTTATCAGAAAAAGAAATACTCCTTCAGATTGCATCAGGGAAAGATGTAAAGTCAATTATAGATAGCTTTGGATCTTTTTGATTCAAAATGAGCGAATCTATAATTATTCGACAAGCTATTCCTTCTATACTAAATAATCTATTAAATATATTTTCTATATTTTTTATAGCAATTATTTTGTCCTCTAAAATTGGATTGGCTTTTTATGGTGAATTTGCATCTATCATTTCACTCGTTGGAATTCTCTTTGTATTTGGAGATTTTGGAATTAATCATTTATTCCCTAAGGTAGTCCCAAAAGAGATAAATAATGAAAAAAAATTAAATATCTTTTTTAGTTTCTTTATTTTTTTAAGACTAATTTTTTCAATTTTTTTATCTTTATTAATCTTTTTACTTTCACCTTATTCGATATTTACTAATTCAACTTTATGTTTATATCTATTGTTAAGAATGTTAAATCCAGAAATATTCTTAAAATGCTTTGAAGAAAACTTTAAAAATTTTTCTATAAACCTCTTTTCAAAATTAATATTGGTATATCTTTTTTTAAATTGTAATTATTCTGAAGACCCTGTAAATTTTTCAATACTTATCTTAATAATTTCACTTGCTATTCAATGTGCATTTTCATATTTGATTTTATTTCAAAGATCAAAATTAAGAATTTTATTTTCTCGAGATGTCTTACAACTTTTGCCGGTTGCTTCTAGTTTTTATTTCTCAAGGTTGTTATTCAATACTTATTATCAGGGAAGTACATATTTTATTTCCATATTTCTTTCATATGAACTAGTTGCGATCTATTCCATAGGAAAAGATTTCTACAGAGGTGGACAGACTATAATTGGAGCTATATCAACAACTTTTTATGTAAGATTAAATTTAATAAAAGATTTTAATTTACTTAAAAAATATACGAAATACATCTTGATTGGAATGTTAATATTTTTATTACCTTTGTATTTCTATGGCGAGAGAATTCTTGAAATAACTTTTGACTTTAATACTTTGGAATTATTTAAATTTACTATTTTTATCTACATATTCTCATTCCTATCAGTATTTAATGCTCTATGGGGGTATCCTTTCTTTGTAACAATTGATAAGGAAAGAGAGATAAATAAAATCACTTTATACTCATCAATATCATATTATTTGCTGTTATTTTTAATAGTAAATTTTAATGAGCTTAATATTTACTATGCTGCTTCTTGTTTCTTATTAGCAGATTTTTTAGGATTTCTGGGAAGAATATATTACCTTAGAATTAATAAAGAGGCTTTAAATATTCATCATGGCAAGTAATTATCAGAAATATAAGTTTTTAAAGAAGGAATTAAGTAACTATAGTTTTAATGGATATCCTTTTGACAGAGTTTTAGGATCATATCTTGCAAGAATGATCTGGAGCTCCTTCTTCCAAAAAATACAGCTTTTTATGTACATGTTTTTTATAAGTTACTCTATTAAAAATCCAAGCAAAGTCCTCCTAACACTTCCTTCAAAGAGAAAATCTTATAAAAGATTAATAGACAACTTTTTATTAAAGAATGGATTAAGTGAGGAATGTGTTTCAAGAATAAACATAAAACCAAGAGATATTTTTAAAACTTTTCGTTTCATAAGAATCCTATTTAAAGATTATGTATTTAAAAGAGATATTAGCTTCTTTGATAATTTTTTAGTCTCATTTTTAAAAGCATATGCAGTTATAACAATAGAAGAATTAGAAATAAATAATTTTAATGTTAAAAAATACATAGCATTTAACAGCTCATATTTCTACGAGTCGTTCTTATCGTTCTACTTTAAAAAACGAAATGTGCCCACATCCTCACTTCAGCATGGAATCTATTATCAATATCAAAATGAAATACCATTTGAGACAATAAATTATGAAAATACGTGTGCAGATGAATTGTTATGTTGGTCTGATTTCACCATAGATCAAATTCAATCTTATATACCATCTGATGTGTTATTAAAAAAAGATATATACCCTTATGCTTCAAATACCTCAATTTATAAAAATAGCCTAGAAATTGAGCAAATTTTAGTAATGCTCCCAAGGATTAAATATAAAAAAGAAATGAGATCTTTGCTAAGGCTTTTAAAAAAAACAAATAAAAATTTTTTAATAAGACCACATCCTTCTTCTAAAAGATTTATATCAAAATTAGTTAAAAAATACGATAGATTTAAGCTTGACGCTCGGGAACACTTAAGCGATACATTAAAAGCTGGAAATTATGAATTTTGTATTGGGTTTAACACTACCTCTACATTTGAAGCAGTTTTTTATGGACATAAAGTGTGTCAATTTATTTGTGGTAATGATGAATTTTTTCTTGATTTTCTTCCAAGTTTTTCTTCATTAGAAACCTTTGAAAGTCTAAGTTTTACAAACAATAATTTCAACCTTGATTATTACTTGAACCCAGATGAAGATTTTAAAGTTATTTCTAAAAAACTTATTGTTATATCAGGAATTAATCTAAGAAGTAGCGGCACTTTGGCTATTCTTGAAGATGTTCTCTCGTATGCAAACAAATCACTTCATGAGGAATATAAAATAGTTGCATTAGTTCACTCTAAAGAGCTTTTTAAAGATAAATCATTTAAAAATATTGAATTTTTAGAATTCCCAAAATCAATTAATTCATATTTTATTAGGTTTTATTTAGAATATTTTTACTTTAATAAATTTTCTAAAGAAATAAATCCATATTTGTGGTTATCGCTTCAAGATCTTTCAGCCAATGTAGAATCTAAAATTACAGCGGTTTATTGTCATAATGCAACCTCCTTCTATAAAGTATCATTTAAAGAAGCTCTTTATGATACCTGGTTCCTTATTCAGAATTTTTTATATAACTATTTTTACAGTATTAATATTAAAAAAAATGATTACATAGTTGTACAGCAAGATTGGATAAGAAATAATTTTAATAAGATATTTAAAGTAGATAAAGATAAAATAATTGTGTCTTATCCTCAGAACCAAGACCCTAAAAAAAGTAATATGGGTATAAATAAAAATGCGGAATTTACTTTTTTCTATCCGTCTTTCCCAAGAGTTTTTAAGAACTTTGAAATAATTCTTGATGCCGTAGAAATACTAAATAAAAAAGATTTAGGTAAGAAATTTAAAGTTATTCTTACTATAGATGGTTCAGAAAATAGATATACAAGAGATCTATTGAAAAAATATCATAATCTGGATAATGTTGATTTTATTGGCGTAGTTGAGAGATCAAAGGTTTATGAAATATACAAAGAATCTAATTGTCTTATTTTTCCTAGTAAGCTTGAGACATGGGGTTTGCCAGTTTCAGAGGCAAAAGAGTTTGACTTGCCAATATTAATATCTGATTTGCCTTATGCTCATGAAACGGTAAACAATTATGAAGAATCTCTATTTTTTGATCCCTTAAATAAATATGATCTTGCAGAAAAGATGATTTTTGCAATGGATAATAAATTTAATCGTCACGAAATTATAAAGCCGAATGAACCATTCTCAGAGGATTGGAAAGAGTTATTTGATATCCTACTTCAAGAAAATAGCTAACTAAATTTATTTTATAAGCGTAAAATACATAAATGAATTCATATAATTTAATAGTCTGTTGTCATTCAATAACTCCAAGTAAAATGATCGAAAACATATCAGTTCTCGAAAAAAAATTTAACTTTAAGACGAAAGGTGTAATTGTTGACAATAGTGATTCTGTTGATAATTATCATGATTTAAAAAATATTAATTGGAAAATAGTAAAAGGGTCAAACAAATATCTTGATTTCTCAGCATATTTTGAAGGATATAAGAATTTTGGTATTTCACAGGAAGAATCACATAATATGATTTTTTTAAATGACAGTTTTTTTATTAAGCACAATGTAATAAATAACTTTAAATTAGTTTTAAAACATATAAACCTTTTAGATGAAATTAGTGAACCTGTTATTATTGGGAGAGGTAGTAATTATCATTCAATATGCCATCGAAATCCATGGAGTAAATTAGATATCTTTATTCCAACATATTGTTTTGCTTTAAATAATTCTGCACTAAAAATATTTAATTCTCTTGAAGATTTATTACATAAAGATGGTTTTGATGGGAAGTTAAATTCAGAGGACTTTCATGGAAACTTAGATTCATCTTTTTATAATTTAATGATGAGTTCAGTTAACTCGTTTAGTTCACCATATAGCTGGAAGAAAGAAAATATTCATGCCTCAGATGAGATACTTCAAAAAAAAGCATTATGTATTTACTTTGAGCATAGATTGTCAGGTGAAATAGGAAAAAAAGGATGTATTATTCCTACAAATGCAGGAACTAAAGGAAAATTACTTTTTAACTTAAATGAATTTTTTAAAAAAATTTTTTTTACTAGAAAATGGAAAAAGTAAATAAAGCAAATAATTTATTAGGACTGCTAATTGTTTTGGGTTGTTCGCTTTTGACTTTACAGATATTTGCCATCCCACTAGCCTCATCAAGATATGATCTTACATGCTTTATAATTCTTTTTGCTACTATCTTTTTTCAAAAAGAAAAAAAAGAATTTAACTTCTTAATTATTGTATTTTTTTTACTATTTATAACTTTAGAATTATTTAAGTATTTATTTTTTCAGTATTCTCCAACTAATAGATTAATTTCAGGAATCGTATGGCTAGGCGGCCTTTTTTTAATATTTCTTAAAAGAGATTTCATTTCATATAACCAAGCAACAGTTCATAAATCTTTTATTTTTGGTTTTGTAGTTACAAGTTTGTGGTTTTTTAAACAATTTGTTTTTGGTATGGACACTGGTGAATTTAGTAATTTAATTTTTAGACCAAAAGGTTTTTTTGATGAACCATCTTATGCTGGTCTTTTTTTATATTCTGTTGCAGCAGGATCATTTGCTATTTTGGTTTTATTGGATAATTCAAAGAAAGAATTTTTAATCTACAGCATCGTTTTTGTCATGAGCTTTTGTTTGGGGTTTACTACATTTTCAATGCATATTGTCACCTTTTCTGTAGGTTTATTATTCACTATTCTTGTATATTTAATAATTTCTGATAATGCATTATTCAAATTAGGAATTGGTACTTTATTTATAATAATGTTTACCGTTGGAATCTATTACATACTTTCACTTGAGCACTTTGTTGAAAGATTGCAATTAGTAGGAAGCATGAATCTTTCTGTAGTTAGCTGGATGCAAGGGCTTCATCAAGCATTTACAAGCTTTTTTTCTTCACCTTTATTTGGTTTTGGTCTAGGAGCAACAGGAGGATTTGAATTTGTATCTGATACACATTATAAACTTGAGCTACTTAATAAGGTTGGTCAAAATAGATTTGATGGGTATTCAATGGCATATAGATTAGTAATTGAAATAGGATTTGTTTTTTTTCTTTTTATAATCTATCAAATAGTTAAAGAAGCTATTCTATTTGTAAAAACTTTACAGTTGAATGTGACCAATTCTTCTTTAAAGTATTATGTATTTAATTTTATATTTGCTTTGTCTCTTATAATTGGAATTCTAATAAAAGAACCAACATATGCAAGGTCATATGTTTATGTTTCTATATTGATATATTTTACTGCAAGAATCATTTATTTAAAGACAATATCAAGAGCTTAATGAACATATCTAAAAATCTTTTCTTTTTTAAATGAACCATATTAACGTATCAATAGTACTTTTTAATACTGACATTAATCAATTAAATCGATGTATAGACTCAATTAAAAAATCCAATAATATAGATACAATTTTTTTGATAGATAATTCTGAATTTGAATTGAATCTCGAAGTATTAAATGAACCAGAAAAAATAAATATAGATTACATTCATAATTCTAAAAATCTTGGTTATGGTAGTGGACATAATTTAGCAATTAAAAAGTCAATGGAATCGAATAATATAAAATATCATTTAGTATTAAATGCTGATGTATTCTTTGAAGAAAATATAATTGATAGATGTTATGAGTTTATGCAGCAAAACAAAAATGTTGGCAATGTTGTGCCAAATGTAATTTCCCCTAAAAATGAATATCAATATCCTGGTAAATTAATACCAAGTCCAATTGATTTAATTATTAGGTTTTTTATACCAAGGTTTTTAAGCAAAAAACATGAAAGAAAGTATGCTCTTGTAGATTATCATCAGGATAATAAGAATTTTTTTGCTCCTTTTCTTACAGGCTGTTTCATGTTTTTAAGAATTTCAACTCTAAGAGAGGTTGGTATATTTGACGAAAGGTTCTTTATATACCCTGAGGACATTGATCTTTCTAGAAGGATTGCCAATAATTGCGATCAAATTGTTTTAAATTCACATAATATCATCCATCAACATGGAAGAGCTTATGACAAGTCTTTTTCAATATTCATAGTAATGTTAAAGAACATGGTTAAGTATTTTAATAAATGGGGTTGGTTTAATGATAAAATTCGATCAGAACTTAATAAAAAAGCTCAAATTCAGAAGTTAGACTAAGGTAACTTTAGTAAAAATATGAAGAAGTCACTTAATTCTTTTTTAAATGCTCCTATAAAGAGTGTAAAGCATTCAACGTATTTCAATGTTTATGACAAATTATTTAGTAAATATATCGATAAAGAATTTACATTTATTGAGATTGGTATTTTCCAGGGAGGCTCACTATTTATGTGGAGAGACTATTTTGGTGATAAGGCAAGAATAATTGGCATTGACATAAATGAAGGTGCTAAAAAATGGCAGAAAGAAGGATTTGAAATTTTTATAGGCAGTCAGTCTGATCCTAAATTTTGGGAAAACTT
>MDSZ01186804.1_pt1 | contig 11227 bp, 11 predicted proteins | sample 811201 | NCBI WGS metagenome assembly MDSZ01 (sample SAMN05326647, study PRJNA326480) | marine metagenome | isolation source: seawater | place: Indian Ocean: North | collected 2010 | reverse complement strand
TTATTTGTTGTATCATGCTCACACCTATGAATTTTGGCTCTTATTTTTGCTTCCAGTATTCGCTAACCTTACAAGCTCAAATAAGGCAAGTTTATCTACCTTGTTTCTATTTATCGCTTCAACTTTATTTCCGATAACGAATAATATTGAGAGATTGGCTTTAAATTTTTCACAAGAGAATCAATTCAATCCCTCTAAAACTGAAAAAAGGAGAGATTTTGCAAGTAATCGATTCTCGAAATCGATAGAATTCATCGAAAAAAACTCAAAGTCTGTATTAGATGTAATTTATTTCTTACCCTATGGTGATATGGGAGATCTAACGCTGAGGACGCGAATGCGATCCATGGCAACGCACTTCTCGGGAGATAATTTCCCTTCTAAAGGTAATTACCACTCTTCAAAAGCACTGAACATCTATTGTGCTTATGACAAAATTCTTAGTGAAAATCAGAATTTTATAAATGCTCTAGCATCAAAATTCCCTCAGCAGGTGAAAAGAGAAATCATTTTTTCAGGTAATATTGTTGTAGAAAAAATTCATTTAGAACCAAGAAAAAAATTAAGAGGTTGAAAAAGTTATCCGTAATCATTCCTGCCCGCAATGAAGCAGAAAATTTATGGAAATGTATTACAGAAATAAGTTCTGAACTAGAAATTCATTCCATTGATAACGAAATTCTAATAATAGATGATGGTAGCACTGACAATACTCCCATTATCATCCATTCCCTACTGGCCGAATATAAATCAGTCCGATATATTAAAAATGATGGCGAGAATGGGTTTGGACGAGCTATCCAACTCGGATTAAAAGAATTCTCAGGTGATGCTGTAGCGATAATGATGGCAGACAGGTCTGATTCTCCAAATGACCTAATAAAATACTGGAATGCTTTAAATGATGGATATGAATGTGCTTTTGGGAGTCGTTTCATCAAAAGTAGTAGAGTAATCGATTATCCTGTAATCAAATTAGTGGCAAATCGGATAGTCAATATTCTGATTAGGTATTCTTTCAACATTGATTACAACGATGTGACTAATGCCTTTAAGATGTATAAACGTGAAGTGATTGCTGGATGTCGGCCAATTATTTCGCCTCATTTCAATCTAACAGTGGAAATCCCACTCAAAGCAATTATCCGGGGTTATTCATGGAAGGTAATACCAATTTCATGGAAAAATAGAGAAAAGGGTGTGGCAAAACTAAAGCTTAGGGAAATGGGTTCACGTTATTTTTTCATAATAGCCTATCTGTGGTTAGAAAAATACTTCAGTAGAGGAGATTATTTGCGGAAATCAAAGGACAAATGAAAATATTAAATAATCGTTTAATTATTTTTTTATTTTCGCTCATTTTTTCCCTTTTATTTACCAAATACTACTTTATTTTTACACATGAATTCTATGAACCTGCAAGTAGTTCAAAAATGGCTGAATTCGAAGCAGATAAAGTTTTTCAAAAAAGAGTACTACCCATTTTTTTAGCTGACAAGATGTCGTCAACTCTTGGTATTTCACTAGACAAATCGTTAAAAGCTATTTGCACAATAACCTGTTTAGCGATTCTATTTGGATTTCAGGCACTTGTCCGTGAAATTACCCAAAAGAAAACTGGGATCTTTTGGGCTTATTTTGTTTTTATCCCAGTAGGATGGAATTACTTAGCTTTAAATTCAATATATCATACATATGACCTTCCTTGCTTAGCTTTTTATTGCTGGGGATTGTATTGTTTTTTAAGCAAGCGTTTCTTTTTGTTCTATGTGCTTTTTTGGATTGGGAGTTTTAATCGAGAGTCAACTTGTTTTATCAGTATTTCAATATTCGTTTTATTATTTCAGTCGCCAAACAGCATTTCTTTAAGCAACCTATGGAATACAAATCGTACCCTTTTAATTCACTGCTTTTCACAGTTTTTAATTTGGTTCGGCACCAAAATGACCCTTGAGTTTATCTTCAAAGAAAATCCCGGTTCTTTTTACGAGGAGACCTATTCAATGAAAAAATTCATGCAAGATCTCTGGCACGGAGATCCATCATGGCCATTTCTAGATACCACAACTTTTCTAGGAAATCCCCGAAGTTTTCTCACTCTATTTGCGGGGGTGTGGATTATACTTCCATTCATATGGAGATCCGTGCCAAGCAAAGCAAAGAAACTTCTTTGGATCGTCCCACCTTATTTAATTGCTGCCTTTATCCATGCCAATTTAATGGAATCTAGAGTATATCACGAACTAAACATTGTTTTATCTGCGGTCATAGTAAGCGGGTTAATTTATCGTATTCAGGATCACTCTTTCTCGAAACAATAGTCTTCATTATCTTTGAATAGGTGGTTAATTATAAAGTGTGATTACGGTCAACTGGGTAATCGTTTACACACTCATGCGAATGCACTTGCTTGGTGTACTACTAATCAATTCAATCTCTTAAATTTAAGTTTTACCGAGTTTGCCCCATTGTTTCAGAATCGGGAAAATCATAGCGTTGAGATGTTTTGCTCTTCGAAAGATTTGTTGTCATTTTTTTTGACTAAAAAATTTATTCAAATTTTTATTAGTAGAATGCTTATGAGTGACAAATGGTTGAGCAGGATCTCTAGATTTATAAATCTCATCGATCGCAATGAGGATATATCTATAAACGAAGAAGAAATTAATTGTCTTTTGGAAAAAGAGAAAAGAATAAACATTATTAAAGCGTGGAATTTTAATTGTACTAATTCAATTATTAAGAACGGTGAATTTGTTCGTAATTTTCTTTCTCCCGCTTGGACTTACACCAAAAAAGCTAAACATAAGAATTTAGAATTGAGGAATAAATATAGTTGCCTAATTGGCATACATGCAAGAAGGGGCGATTATAAGGATTATCAAGATGGAAAGCATTATCATTCATGGAATGCATACAAACAATGGATTCAGGAAACTCGCTCAATGTTAATATCAGAAGGCATTTTAAACCCTGGTTTTGTGTTTTGCTCAGATGAAGAACCTGATCAATCAGTTTATTCTGGTTTACCTGTTCATTTTATGGAAAAAAGCACAATGATGACAGACTTACATATTCTTTCTCTTTGTGATTATTCTTTTGGACCACCAAGTTCTTTTGGGACATGGTCATCATGGTTCGGCAAAGTACCTAGGTTAGTGATCAATAAACTCACTGAAATTAAAACGCTCAATCAATTTAAAGTTTCAACTACTTGTTAAGTGTAGATCACTTTAATCTGGAATGTTAAATCGCATTAAATACTTTAAGTATTACAGTAAATTGTTGATTCAAAACTGGAGAGAAACGAAATCAACTTATTCTCAGCATGGCGAAGATCTTCTAATAGAAACCTTACTACCTAAAGGAGTTTCAACATTTATTGATATAGGAGCTAATGATGGGGTTCTTTTTTCAAACAGTTTTAAATTCGCAAAACAAGGTGCTCAGGGAATCTGCATAGAACCTTCCAAGGATTCATATCGAAAACTCAAACTAAATCATTTATTTCATAGGAAAGTAGAGTGCATACAAGCAGCTATCTCTGACACTAATGGATTTTTATTCCTTCAGGAGCAGGGATATGAAGCGACCTTATCTGAAGTAAGTAAAGAACGAACTGAAAACGCTTATAAAGTATCTTGTTTCACACTTGACCGCATACTTAATCTGCACCCAAAATTCTTAAAAGTAGACTTATTAACTGTTGATGTAGAAGGACATGAAGAAGAGGTATTTAGAGGTCTCAGCAAAATAGACTTTATCGCCAAGTTAATCATTTTAGAATCTGATAAAACTCAAATTGACAACCTCCTTTCAATTCCGTCACTGAGAAAATATCGTGCTACTTACACAAACGGATTGAATACGATCCTTTCACATGAATCACAGACTTTACCAATTCATAAAAAACTTCCCGTAGGATTCAAAAATGTTAGAAGTTGAATCAATTGATAGAAGAATATTCGATCTTTAAACCTTATTTAATTTTTTGGATTCTGCCTGAGACTTACAATAGTGTTTAATATACCAATTGCATTTATTATTTATAAAAGACTCAATACGACGGAACGAGTTTTTAGAATTATTCAACTTATTAAACCTAAAAAAATTTACCTGATTGCAGATGGGCCAAAATCAGATTCTGAATCTACACTCTGCAAAAATGTTAGATCTTTCGTGGAATCCAACATTGATTGGGATTGCCAAACAATTAAAATATATTCCGAAAACAATCTGGGTTGTGCAAAACGAGTACAAACTGGGTTAGACCATGTTTTCAAACTGGAACAAATGGCAATTATTCTCGAAGATGATACTTTGCCCAATCCCTCTTTTTTTCAGTTTTGCGAAGAACTTTTGCTTAGATATGCTAAAAATGAGCATGTTGCACATATTTCCGGTTGTAACCTGTATCAGAATCTTTTTAAGGCAAAAGAATCATACTGTTTCTCTTCAATTATCAATATCTGGGGCTGGGCAACATGGAAACGTGCATGGGAAAAATACCATATTAATATGCCTACCTGGAATAATACTGAAAAGGACAAATTCCTATCAAAATGGTGTAGTACCCGTAATCAAAAAAATGGAATGCGTAAAGTATTTGATTTGCATTGTGATAACCCAGATCCTTGGACTTGGGACTCTCAATGGGTATTCGCATGTTGGAAGAACAATGGATTATCAATAATTCCTTCTCAGAATCTAGTTTCAAATATTGGAATAGGACCGGATGCAACGAATACAAAGGTTAAGCGTCATTTGGAAATTTTCCCTGAAAGAATTAATCAGATTAGTTTTCCATTAATTCATCCAATTGTAGAATTGGATCGGGCCTTTGACAAAGCCTACATAAGCAAAACTAAACTTCCACCAATTCGTACTTTTAAAAACTTTGCTAAAAGTCTAATTGAGTTTTTCAATTTCCAAAAAAAATCGGGAAAATGATTCGCTTAATTAAAAGAAAATTTAAGATTTTATTGCTACGGTTACTGAAACCAATCGTAGATGAAATTTCTCTTACAACTTACAGACTTTATGGATCTGAAAAGAGACTTAATATTCATCCCACAGCTAAAGTTGTAAATTCACTTTTTAATACTTTTTCAGGAGACATTTCAATAGAAGCTTATGTTTTTACTGGTCACAATGTTTCATTCTTAACAGGAACTCACAAATTCAACCTCAAGAATAAAGAAAGAATGAACGATATACCATTAAAAGGTCATGATATAATTATAAAAAAAGGTGCCTGGATAGGGTCTAACTGCACGATTATAGGTCCTTGCATAATAGGCGAAAATGCCGTGGTAGCAGCAGGTTCAGTTGTTGTAAAAGATGTGAAGGCTGGAACGATTGTCGGCGGCATACCTAATAAACTAATCAAGCATATAACTTTTGAATAGATTTATTAAATTTTTTCTACCAATTACAGTGAGAGACCATCTAAGGTTCTTGAAACACCCTCTACATGCTTTTTTAAGATTTTGTATCGTATTAAAATGCAAAAAAAAGATTTTATCCGGGCCGTTTACCGGGACATTTTTTGATATTCCAGATTTTAATACAGCAATGATGATTGGTACATGGGAAAAAGAATTACATGATTTCTTTTACAATCTAGAGATTCAAAATGACATTTTATGTATCGGTGCTGCTGAAGGTTATTACGCAGTTGGACTGGCTAAGTCATTTCCAGATTTTGAAATTTATGCTTATGAATCAAATCCCATTTACCTCGAATTCCTTAAAGATAATGCAACTAAAAATGACTGTGGTAACATAAAATATTATGGTTTATGTGATAGAGTAGAATTAGAAAAAAGGCTATCAGAGACCGTAGAAAAACCTCTCATTATATGTGATATTGAAGGTGGAGAGATTGATATCTTAGACATTGAGAAAATACCTCTTTTAGCAAATGCAAAAATACTTGTCGAGGTCCATGAAATGTATGTCGAAAAATGTGAAAAAAAATTATTAGAAAGATTCTCTAAAACTCATTTCGCAAAGGTAATTAAGGGGAAAAAGAGAACTATTGATGACTTACCAAATGAGATTAAATTCATTAAACTGTTTGCTTCAGAATCTAGGATAGTAAATCTAATGAATGAAGGTAGACCATACCCTATGAATTGGATTTTTTTTAATCCATTGAAAAATTTAAATGCATAATTCAATTTCTGCATGTATACCAACCTACAATGATAAATTAACCAATCTTTTAAGGGTCACTGAAAGTATTTTAAATCAAACAGTACCATTCAAGAGAATAACAATCATTGATGATGGATCTAGGAATGATTTATCACTTTTAAAGCGTTCACCGAATATTTGTTTACATAAAAATCCGGAAAATAAAGGTAGAGGTTTCATTCGCAATCAAGCAATTAAAAATGCTGATACTGACTATGTACTATTTTGTGATTCCACAAATTTACTTCCGAAAAGATTTACAGAAATTGCAATCCATGCTTTCAACAACCCTAAAGTAGCAGCAGTTTCAGGCAAAATATCAAACTCAGAAACTTTAGACTCCTTTGTCACAAATTGGAGAGCGAGGCATCTCTTTAAACAAGGGTTTAATTTTGGTAACACTGCTCAAGAAGCAACCTCTCTCACTACATATGGCACAATCATGAAACGGTCGGCAGTATTAGATGTTGGCAACTTCAATCAACTTTTAAGACACTCCGAAGACAGGGAATTAGGACAACGCCTAATCCGTTCAGGTTTCAAGATTATTGGCGATCCAAATCTCGTCGTTTATTCCATAAAGGAAGATTCTATATTTTCGGTTCTTGAGAGATATTGGAGATGGTACGGGGGTGAAAATGAAGAAATGAAATTGAAGGATTATTTCAATTCGATAAAGGCGAGTTTTAAACCCATGATTCAACAGGATTTAAAAGCAAAGGACTGGCAAGCAGCAATGATATCATTTCTTTGCCCCCATTATGGATACACAAGATATCTAAGAAGAAAATTTTCGTCAAAATTACAAAAGATAAATTAAATATCATCTACGATGGTCCATACACTTCGGAACCAAAGGCGGGCGTAGTAAAATATTTCCGTGAACTTTCAAAGAATTCATTGATAGGTAATTCAATTGCATTTTCTAGATACCAAAGAGGAAATACGGATCCTGCTGCAAATGTTTTTTTACCACCATTCCCACATTTTAGACCTCATAAAATCTCGTTTTATTTAGAATACATGTGGCACAAATTTTTTTATCAAAAAAAAATCCATATTGTTCACCCTACAGAATTTGCGCTTACTCCCACAGGACATTTTTTTCTCAATAAAGGAGCCAAATTGGTCATTACCATCCATGACCTGATCCACGAAAAATTTGGCACTCCAGAGGGACTATATGATTTAAAAAACAGAACTAACTTTTACACCAAAGCAGATGGATACATCTTTGTTTCAAATTCTACTAAAAATGATTTCGGTAACCACTACCCTTTTCTTATCTGCTCTAAACCAAACAAGGTAATTTGGCATGGAAATAATTTTGATACAAATGAAATTAGTGTAGAGAAAAAGAAACAGTTTTTATTTGTTGGTTCAAGAAACGGATATAAAAATTTTGATAATGCATTTTTGGCATTCGAAAAGACTCTTAAACAGAATCAAGATTGTGTCTTAATGATCGCGGGTTCCTCTCCTTGCGAAGAAGAAAAAAGGCTGGGAAAGAGATATGGGACCAAAGTTAAGTGGGTAGAAAACCCAAATGATCAGACTTTAAAAAAGATTTATTCTGAATCTTTGGCTCTTTTATATGTCTCAAAATATGAGGGATTTGGAATGCCTTTGATTGAAGCAATGAGTCAAGGTTGTGTGCCAATAGCAGGTAATCATTCTAGTATTCCTGAAGTAATGGCAGATGCTGGTATTTCAGTTAATGTTTCGAATCCAGAAGAAATTTCAAGAGCAATGATAAGATGTATAAAAAATAATGTAGATATTATTGATATTAGGAAAAAAGGACAATTGAGAGCAAATCTTTTTAATTGGAAAAATACAGTCAAAACGACACACGAATTTTATCATAGATTGTGCAAGTAAAAGAATTTCTAAAGAAGAATAATTATTTAATTTTAATACTACTTTTAGGTATTTCTGTTCGATTTTTTTTAGCAAAATCCGGTGGTCAGTTTTTTATGGTTGATGAAGCTCGTTATTTTATAGGTTATAAACTGCTATCTTCGCTCAGCGATTTTGATCTTAGTAGTTTCATGAAAACTTTTCTATCAAGTACACATCATATTCTATTTAATATTTTCTGCTTATTTTCGGAATTATTTAGATATATATATATAAAAGTTTTTGTTAACTTTGGTATTGCACCATATGAACTTAACAATCTAGAGACTGGTTATTTTTGGATAAGTTCATTTTTATTTTCACTCTCTTCATTGGTGAGTGCATTCATCATCTACAAAATAATCTATTCTTTTACAGAAAATAGATTTGTATCTAACCTTTCCTTTTTAATTGCATGCTTAAGTAATGTTTCTACATACCATTCCAGACATCTTGTGCCATACGACATCACCTCAATGCTATGTCTTTTAGGACTTTACATTGGATTAAAGAAAATAAAAGGAGGCTATTTTCTCAGCGGTTTTTTCTGTTCGACAGCAATTCTGACTTATTATGGAAATCTCATAGTCCCATTAGTTTATTGCCTTATCATTAGCTTTTATGGAAGTAACGATTTAAGAAGTATTATCAAGAAAAGTTTTATTCAAATTATCGGAGGTTTGACACCAATTTTATGTTTGATGTTAATGAGTTTATTTATTGAATCTCCAACATTTACTAATCTCTTCTCTAGCACCGAACAAGTATCAGGTAACCAACTAGGTGGATATGAAAATTTCCTAGTAGATTTCTTTGAATATTTTTTTTATTCAGATAATATTATTTTTATCTTTTTATTTTCCAGCTTTATATTATTTAGTAAAAAGTTCATTAATCAAGATTTCCTTCTAGGTAGTTTTCCCAAAATTTGTTATTTGGGAATTACTTTAGCTTTTATTTTAATGTTTTTGCTGAATGAATTGAAAATACTAAATCTTTACGGAAGAGGATATAAGCAATTATTTCCATTATTAATTATAATATCCGCTTTTACACTTTTAAAATTTAAAAAGTCTAAAATTTTACTACTAATCCCATTTTTTGCATTTAATACCTACTTATTATTTACAATCACCTTCCCTTTTGATGTCGAAAAATATTTATCATATAATCAAATCAATTACAGTAGCGTATCCTTGCTAAATGGGCCGAGTATTAGTGCATTTGAGAACTTTAGAGAGAATGAAAATTTGTTCCTCATCAACAGTCAAAGGCAAATTCCTCCTATTTTAAAAAAGAATAAGAAATTTCATGGTAAAATCATTGAAGAATGGAAACATCCGTACAGTTATAAACCCTACCAATTTATACATTATGATCAACTATCGCGTGATTTAATTGAAAAATATTCTAGAAAAATTCTTTTAGTTGAAAAAATCCCTTGAAATAAAAAGATTCATAAGATCACCATTCTTTTTGGTTCTTTTACTTTTACTTTTAACTGCCAAAGGACACTTGGAAATTATTGATACTGAATACTCAGTTAGAACTGCAATCTCAATTTTAGAGGAACAAACACTGCAAATTGAATTGGTAGATTCCAATGTTTTGGGAATCATGCCTAATATTGAAGGAAGTTCTAAAATATATTCTCAGTATGGTTTAGGATTGGTCGTCATATTTTTACCCGTAGTTATGCTAGCGAAAATAGTTTCGTTAATCGTCGGAATTGATCAACGAATAATCATTGATTTTTTGATTTCATTTTACAACATTCCATTCGCGTTAATTAGTTTATATTTTTTTCGCTTAATATTGTTTCGCTGTGGAATCAATTATTCCGTCGCAAACCTAATGATGTTTGTTCTTTTCTGCGGAACTGCCTTTTGGAAATATTCTGTCACTGATTTTTCTGAAATTACTCAATTGGCTTTTATTCTTGGTGGAATAAGCAGCACTCTTTCCCCTGCAAAAAACAAGTGGAGGATGGTTTCTCTGTGGCTTGCTTTACTTATCATGATGAAACTAGTTTACATCATTTTTATACCAATTTTTGTAATTTATGCAGTTTCCGTAGAAATATATAAATTTAAATTAAAAAATATACATCAAATTCTTTTTGATTTTTGCCTTTTTCTTATTCCTGCAATGGTCATTATTGTCAGTGCAAATTTCATTCGATATGGGCATGTTTTTGAAACAGGTTACGGTTCACAAGCTTCATCTTTTTCATTAAGTTACTTCGTAAGGGATTGGTTTGAATATCTAGCTTCAAGCCAAAGAGGAATTTTTCCCTTCAATCCAATATTACTCCTTGCCTTACCAGGTTGGTTTTTTCTGCCCAAACAAAATCGAATGTTTTTTGCACTGATTGCTGCAATAATTATCAGTTGGTATGTTTTGATGTGTTTTTGGAAGAGTTTGCAAGGCGGTTACTGCTGGGGGAATAGACTTTTGGTTCCGATTTTACCATTAATCTTAATCCCTCTCGCCTTTATTCCTCTACGGAATCTGATAATCCAATCGCTTTTCTGGCCACTTTTATTCCTATCTGTCGGTATTCAGATCACTGCTGTATGTACCAAAACTCATGAAATCTCACTTCTAAGATCTGAAATTCACTCACAAACTGGTTTAGCTACTTCACCCCAACTAATTTCCACCGTTCGATTATTCTTTCACAAAATAGAAAATGACTCGACCAAAATACCCGCATCTTCACTCGGTATTAAATCAAACAAAAGCTTTGATTTCTCGGACTTTGAATCTTTTTACGGTCTGAATTTATGGCCTGTTCATTCCCTTAAGTTTTTGGGAATGCAAAAAAAGTGCTATCTAATGTCATGGACTCTGCTTAGTTTGATCGTCGCAATGTTAATATATATCGGTTATAGATTCGGTTTTCTCCACATCAAAAACCACAGCTACTAATGCAAACTCAAGTTCAATTTTCCGATCATGCCAGCCTTCATGACGTGAGTAATTTCGACTCTCCCAAAGATTTGTATCTTAGGCTTGCACTCCCCTACATCCCCAAAATTCTTCATCTCCTCGATCAAAATCCATATTCGCCTACTTATGGATGCTTTGATCGTTCTTTCTGGCACTACCGAACGATGGATTTTCCCTG
>MDSZ01020755.1_pt1 | contig 11227 bp, 15 predicted proteins | sample 811201 | NCBI WGS metagenome assembly MDSZ01 (sample SAMN05326647, study PRJNA326480) | marine metagenome | isolation source: seawater | place: Indian Ocean: North | collected 2010 | reverse complement strand
GCACAAATGATTAAAGTCAAGTTCAGAAATATAAATTCCCTCTTCCGGAAGAAAAAAACCAAGAATTGGACATTTTCCTCTGCACGCAATCATTTGTATCTCTTCAGCTTTTAACTGAATAAAATCATAATCAAATAATAATCCGTTAAAATGTGTATTATTACTTATCCAATTAACTAAATATTTAATTATTTCCGGATCAATCATATTTAAGTTATAAATTAAAAATGAAAAAAGAAAATAAAATTTCTGGTTATTCAGCAAAAATTTTAGTTGAAACAAAGTGTGTCGATATCAGCCTAAAAAAAAAATTCAAATTAACATCAGGTAGAGAAAGTCCAATATATTGTGATTGCAGAAGAATAATTTCTTTTCCAAAAGAAAGGGATCAATTAATTAATTTTGCAATAAAAAAAATTCAAAGTGAATGCTCACTGGAGAGAATTAATAATATTGCAGGCGGTGAGTCAGCTGGGATCCCATTTGCTTCTTTTATCTCTCAAAAAACTAACCATCCTTTGTCATATATCCGTAAAGAAAAAAAAAAATTTGGAAAAAATTCGCAAATTGAGGGAATAATTAAACCAAAAGAAAATGTCTTATTAGTTGAAGACTTAATGACTGACGGAGGAAGTAAAATTAATTTTATTAAAGCTATTTTAAAAACAGGAGCAAATATTTCCGCTATATTTGTAATTTTTAATTATGGAATCAATCTTGACTATTTCATAATAAATAAAAAGAAAATAAAAATTATTTATTTGGCAACCTGGAAAGATGTAATTGAAGAATATGTAAAAAAAAAAAGTCTTACTAAAAAAGATAGAAAATTAATTCAAGAATTTCTTTATTCAATTGGTGTTAAAAATTTGAAATCTTACCCTTAAAGGAAGTTGTAGCTATTGCTTTTTTAGTTTTTCTAATAGCTCCTGATAAGTAACTTTTTCTTCCACTAATTACAGCTAGTCTCATTGCATCAGCCATATTTATTGGGTCATGAGATCTAGCTACAGATGAGTTCAGAAGAACTCCATCAAATCCTAATTCCATAACTCTGCATGCATCACTAGGACTTCCAATGCCAGCGTCAACAAATACTAAACCTTTACACATTGATCTTATCAACTCAAGATTATGTTCATTTCTTATTCCTAATCCCGAACCAATAGGAGAAATCAGAGGCATAACGACTTCACAACCAAGATCTTCAAGTCTTTTACACAAAATTGGATCATCAGAGCAATAACAAAATATTTTAAATTTTTTTTTTATTAAATCCTCACATGTTGAATAAAGCTCTATGGGATCAGGAAGTAACATCTCGTCCTCACTAATTAATTCAAGTTTAATCCAATTAGTATCCAATGACTCTCTTGCTAATTCTGCAGTAAGGATTGCCTCTTTTTTAGTAAAACATCCTGCTGTATTTGGAAGAAATGTATATTCTTTTTTAATTTGATCAAAAAAGTAATCTTTTTTACTAACGCTAAGTCTTCTTATAGAAATAGTAACTATTTCCGACTCAGACTTTTCAATAGATTTGTTCATTACATCTATATTGGGATACATAGAGGTACCCATTATCAGTCTAGATTTAAAGCTTTTATTATCAATTATTAAATTATCATTTTCCAAATTAACCTCCAAAAAAGGGTTGTACAATTTCAATTTCGTCACCCTTAAGAATTTTTTTGCTTTTCCACTTTGACTTTTGAATCAGTTTATAATTTACGGCTACTGCAACTTTAATATTTTTATTTTTAAGATAGTTTTTAATTAATTCATCTAAAAAATTTTCTTTTTTGGTGTCAATTTGGAATTGTGTCCCATTAATTGTAAAGTAGTTTTTTTCCATAGGCTTTAAAATTTACAGATTAAATCTTTTAGGGGAAAAAAAACAGTACTTATTTGGAATTTTTTTTTCCAAAACGTAATCTTTCACTATTGATGCTGTTATTGGTGCAAGGAGGATCCCATGCCTATAGTGACCAAAAGCGCAAATAACATCTTTATTAATATCAAGGTTTCCAATAATTGGATTTCCATCAACAACCGCTGATCTCAGTCCTGCAGATATTTTCTTGAATTTAAACTTTTCAATTTCTGGAAATGATTCCCATAGGTATTTACTCAAATATAACATCTCATCTAATGTAACATCCTCTTCAAAACCTTTTTCATCTTCAGTAGCTCCAACTGCAATTTGATTGTTTTGCCGAGGAGCAATGTAAATTTTCTTAAACCATAAGTTATTTTCAAACATTTTTGTATTTGTTTGAAATATCATTGAAACTCCTTTTAAAGGTCTAATCTCAAAACTTATGTTCATTGATTTTTTTAACAGAAGATTGCTCCAGGCACCGCAACATATAACAATTTTTTCAGCTTTTATTTGATATTCATTGAAAACCAACTTGTTTTTTTTGAAATTAAATTTTTCAAAACTTTCTACAGTTTTAATTTCTCCACCATTTTTTAAAATATTTTTCCTTATAAAACTCTCCAATAAAGAAGGTTCAACTTGGTTATTATTCTTGCAAAACAAAGAACCTTCAATATTAGAATTCAAATTAGGTTCTATTTTTAATGTTTCACTTTTGTCGAGTAACTTAGTTTCAAAACCAAGGTTATCGATGAATTTTTTTTTAAATTGAATTTCTTCAAAGTCATCAAAATTTTGAGCAACGAGTATTGAAGAATTATTTTTTAAACCAATTACCTTAGATTGTTTTTGATCATTTTTTTTTTTATCCCACAATGCCTTTGAATCTATCATCAATTCAAAAAGCTCCTGCTCATATGGTTTAGACTCAATCAAAGGAGCTAACATTCCAACTGAAGCTGATGTGGCACTTGCTTTACGTTTTTTGAGCTCAAGAATAGTGACTTTTTTACCAATTTCTAAAAGTTCATTGGCAATAAAAAGTCCTATAATTCCAGATCCAATAATAACAATCATAAAAAAATCAATTTTTTCTCTTTTCAAAATTATACTTATCTATTATATCAAGTAAAATGAATGATGATTCAGGTTTTAAGAAAAGATTAAGTGTTCTAGCTTATGAGGTAACACAGAATTCTGCAACAGAGCAAGCATTCAGTGGAAAATTTTATGATTTTTTTGAAGATGGAATATACAAATGCATATGTTGTGGAAATGAATTATTTAATTCAAATCATAAATTCAAGTCTAATTCAGGTTGGCCGAGCTTTTATCAACCAAAAGATATTGATGCAACAAACTATTCAACTGATAATTCCTATGGTATGATTAGAACTGAAGTTAGTTGTAAAAAATGTGGGGCTCATTTAGGACATGTGTTTGATGATGGACCAAAACCATCTGGAAAGAGATATTGCATCAACTCTGTTTCACTAAGCTTTTGTAAAAAATGACCGATTATACAAAAATATTTAAAGATTCTTTGGATAAGCTCAAAAACGATGGAAATTACAGAATTTTTGCTGATCTAGAAAAAATTGCAGGTAATTTTCCTCAGGCATTAAATTATCTGGAAAACAGCGTTTCTGAGGTAACGGTTTGGTGCAGCAACGATTATTTAGGTATGAGTCAAAATCAATTAGTCATTGATAGTATGATTGACGCAGTTAATAAAGTTGGAGCAGGATCAGGAGGTACAAGAAACATATCTGGAACAAATCACTACCATGTTTTATTAGAAAGAGAACTGTGTTATTTGCATCAAAAAGAATCAGCTCTACTTTTCAATTCAGGATATCTTGCAAATCAAGCCACATTGTCCACCTTAGGCAAAAAACTACCTGATTGTGTTTTTTTTTCTGACGAAAAAAACCATGCATCAATGATTCAAGGAATGAAAAACTCTGGTGCGAGAAAAGTCATATTCCAACACAATAATTTAGATGATCTTGAAAAAAAATTAAAGGCAAGCAATGCAAAATCAAAGATTGTGGTCTTCGAATCAGTTTATTCAATGGATGGTAATTTTTCGCCAGTTGAAAAAATTTGTGGATTAGCAAAGAAATATAATGCTCTAACATTTCTTGATGAAGTGCACGCCGTTGGAATTTATGGAAAAAGAGGGGCTGGAGTTGCTGAAGAAAAAGGTGTAATGAATAAAATAGATATTATTCAGGGTACATTAGCCAAAGCATTTGGTGTTATAGGAGGGTATATATCTGGAAACAAAGAAGTTATAGATTTTATAAGAAGCTTTGCTTCAGGTTTTATATTTACTACATCATTACCTCCGTGTATAGCAGCGGGTGCTTACTCCTCAATAAGGCATTTGAAGTTTTCAGATGTTGAAAGAGAAAGAATGTTTGCAGTTGTAAATAAATTAAAATCCTTTTTAAAAAAATATGAGATACCTTTTATTGATAGTGGGAGTCATATAATCCCCGTAATTATTGGAGATGCTAAACTATGTAAAAAGGCAAGCAATATTTTACTTGATGAATTTAATATATATGTTCAGCCGATAAACTATCCTACTGTTCCAAAAGGCACAGAAAGGCTTAGGATCACTGCTTCGCCAAGTCATACAGACAAGATGGTAAAGGACTTAGCTTTGGCATTAAAGAATGTATTCAATCAATTAAATATTGTTAAGGCTGCTTAGACTTATGGTGATAGAATTTTTCTATGCCACTCATTTTTGTTCAAATAAAAGTATTCTCTTTTGTGCAATCTAAATTCGCCTTCTTCCCAAAATTCATATTCAGAGGGTATAATTTTTATCCCGACCCAATATGATGGTCTTGCAATAGGAATGTTGTTAAACTTTTTTTCATATTCTTTATATTTTTTTATCAAGTGAGCTCTATTTTTAATCTGTGAGGATTGTTCAGACGCCCAAGCACCTATTTGACTTCCTCTTAATCTAGAAGAGAAGTATGCATCAGATTCTTTTTTTGGACAAATTTCTCCTTTTCCAACAATTCTTATCTGTTTTTTTAAGTTGTCCCAATAAAAGCACATAGAGAGATTGGCATTTGACTTAAACTGTTTACCTTTATTACTGTTTAAGTTAGTAAAGAAAATGAATCCATCAGGCAATATTTTTTTCAATAATACCATCCTTGAATAAGGTTTATTATTAATAGAAGTTGATAAATTAAACGCTGTATGATCGAAAGGATATTCTCTTTTGGCTAACTTAAACCAGTTTTTAAATTTAGTAAGTGGATTCATTATTTCTTTTTTAGCTGAAATGTATTATAAAAACATTAATTTTGATTATGTGAATTATTTAGTATTATAAAACAATGGATTCAATAATAAACTTAAAAGACAAAAAAGGTGTCATTCTTGGAATTGCAAATGAGAAATCTATTGCTTGGGGAATTGCAAATAAACTTCAAGAATGCGGTGCAAAATTAGCATTCTCTTATGTTAACGACTCAATAAAAAAAAGAGTAATACCACTTGCAGAGAAGTGTAATTCAAATTTAATTTTTGAATGTGATGTTCAAAATGATGAAAGCATTGATAAATTTTTTTTAAATATAGAAAAAGAATGGAACACAATCGATTTTTTAGTTCATTCAGTTGCATTTTCTGATAAAAATGAACTCAAAGGTTTGTATGTCGATACAAGCAGAGAAAACTTTCTCAATACCCTTAACGTTTCTTGCTATTCTCTCACAGCCATTTGTCAAAGAGCATCAAAACTTATGACTAGTGGTGGTCAAATATTGACGCTTTCATATTTAGGTGCAGAGAGAGTAATGCCTCATTACAATGTAATGGGTGTTGCAAAGTCTGCATTAGAGACAAGTGTCAAATATTTAGCAGAAGATTTGGGTAAAAAAAATATTAGGGTTAACGCTATCTCTGCTGGTCCAATCAAAACTTTGGCAGCATCGGGCATATCTGATTTTAGATATATCCTTAAATGGAATGAATATAATTCTCCATTAAGAAGAAGTACGAACATTGAAGAAGTAGGTAAAAATTCAATTTATTTATTATCAAATTTATCATCTGGTGTAACAGGTGAAACCGTTCACGTTGACTGTGGTTATCATATAGTTGGTATGAAGGCAGTTGATGCTCCTGATATAAGCGTTGAGTAAAAATGACAGGAAATAGCTTTGGTAAAATTTTTAAAGTTACAACTTGGGGGGAAAGTCATGGCGTTGCACTTGGATGCATTGTTGACGGTGTTCCTCCTAATATATCAATCGATGAAAAATATATTCAGAAATTTCTAGACAAAAGAAAACCAGGGCAATCAAAATTCACTACTCAAAGAAAAGAGGATGATAAAGTTGAAATTCTATCTGGAATTTTTAATGGAAAGACAACCGGAACCCCTATTTGTCTTTTGATAAGGAATAAGGATACTAGATCAAAGGATTATTCTGAAATTAAAAACAAGTTTAGACCTGGACACGCAGACTATACCTATCATTTAAAATATGGGTTTAGAGACTACCGAGGAGGTGGTAGAGCATCAGCAAGAGAAACGGCAGCTAGAGTTGCTGCAGGAGCAATAGCCAGAAAGATTTTAGGAAATAAAGTCAAGATCAGAGGTGCTCTGATACAAATAGGAAAAAGTAAAATTGATAATAATAAATGGAATTGGAATGAAATTGAAAAAAATAATTTTTTTTGCCCAGATAAATCTACAGTTAAAACTTGGGAAACATACATCAAGGATATAAGGAAACAAGGCTCATCAGTTGGTGCCATCATTGAAATAAATATAACAGGAATAAAGGCAGGACTAGGAGAGCCAGTTTTTGATAAAGTAGATGCATTGCTTTCTTTTGGCATAATGAGTATACCTGCAGTCAAAGGAGTTGAAATTGGAGCTGGCTTTAAGAGTGCTGAACTTAGAGGAGAAGAAAATTCTGATCCAATTTCTTCCAATAAAAACAAAGTATCTTTTTTATCTAATAATTCCGGAGGAACACTTGGTGGAATAACATCTGGACAAAATATTATCGTTAGATTTGCGGTAAAACCTACAAGCTCTATTTTAATTCAAAAGGATACAATAAATTTAAAAGGAAAGAATACAAAAATTAAAACTGTTGGAAGACATGACCCATGTGTAGGCATTAGAGCTGTACCTATTGGAGAAGCAATGGTAGCAATAGTTCTAGCAGATTTAGAACTCATTCAGAAAAAAAATAGAAAGTTATAAAACACCAAAATAAGCAAGAAACTCTTTATTGCCCTTTTGACCGGTAATTGGGCTATCCATAATTTTCAAAAAATCAGGATCAAACTTTTTATAAATCCAATACTTAAAGTCTTCGCAAACATCTTTGTGAGTTTTTTCGTCTTTGACAATACCTCCTCGGCCAACTAATTCCTTTTTTACCTCAAACTGTGGTTTAATTAATACTACAATTTGAAATTTTTTTTTTAAAAACTTAAGATTTGGCTCAATCACTTTTTTTGCTGAAATAAAACTTACATCACATACTATCAAGTCAATGGGCTCTGGAATCATTTCTGGTTTAATATATCTAGCATTAGTTTTTTCGTATAATTTTATCTTTTTTGAAGATCTCAATTTCCAATCAAACTGACCATATCCAACATCAAGTGCAAAAATTTTTTTTATTCTATTTTTTAAAAGAACATCGCAAAATCCTCCCGTTGAACAACCAATATCTAGACATACTTTTCCTTCAACATTTATTTTAAATTTCTTAATAGCTGCATCAAGTTTTATGCCTCCTCTTGAAACCCAATCTAAATCACTTTTTTTAAGGTGTATCTTTTGATTTATTTTTATAATCTTCCCAGGTTTGCTTACTTTTTCTTCTTCAACAAAAACATCACCTCTCATAATTAAAGATACAGCTTTTTGCCTAGAAGGAACCAAATTCATTTCGACTAATATTGAATCAAGTCTCTTATTCTTAAATCTTTCAGTAACTACTTTTGTTTCCAGCATACTCTACTTGCTTCTAGAAATAATAAACTCTGTTAAATCAATTAAATTATCAGCTTTTTTTCCAAACTTTTTTAGAATTTTTAGTGATTTTTCAATTAATTCTTTAGATTTTTGTTTAGCATTTTTTTTTCCTAAAAGAGAAATTAACGTCTGTTTACCCAAAGATGAATCTTTCTGAGTTTTTTTGCCTATCTCTTTCTCATCTCCTTCAACATCTAAGAGATCATCCTTAATTTGGAACGCCAAACCTAGGTTTGAAGAAAATTCTTCAAATATTCTCATTTCTTGTTTTTTACCTGCAAGGATACAAGGAGATACACAAGAAAATCTAAATAACTCTCCTGTCTTTAACCTTTGTAGATTATAAATTTGTTTTAGATTCAATTTTTTCTTTTCTGCTTCTAAATCTAGCATTTGCCCCCCTACCATACCTTGACAACCAGATGACTTTGCCAATTCATTTATTAACATAATTCTTTTTTTTGGATCATTATGCGTTTTTTTATCTGCAAGTATTTGGAAAGCCAAAGTTTGAAATGCATCTCCAACTAAAACGGCGGTTGCCTCATCATACATTTTATGACAAGTAGGGTTCCCTCTTCTTAGGTCATCATTATCCATTGCAGGAAGGTCATCGTGAACAAGAGAATAACAATGAATAAACTCGACACTAGCTGCAGCTCTTAATGCGTTTTCACTTTTTACGCCAAAGAGTTTGGAAATTTCAGTTAAAAAAATTGGTCTTAACCTCTTTCCACCAACTTCAATAACATAGCTCATAGCTTTATGTAAATGCTTTGATGTGTTTCTAGCCGATGGAATTAATTCAACAAGATTTTTGTCAAATTTTTCAGAAAACGTTGATAACAATTTCTGAGTATGATCTTTATCTATCATTTAAATGGGTTCTATTTTATTAGAAATGACTTTTTTTATTTTTACTTCTGCATTTTTCAATTTTTTTTCGCAATGATTTTTTAAGAGAATGCCGGTTTCATAATACTGTATTGATTCATCGAGACTAACATCACTTTTCTCCATTTTATTTACAATTTCATTGAGTTTTTCGTAAGCTTCTTCAAAACTCAATTCTTCTATATTTAATGATTCTTTATCATTCATTAGCAAACTTTTTCAATTTTGTAGGTTAATTTATTTGTTTGTTTAACTTTTTCCAGTAATTTGATCTTAATGTTTTGAACTAACTCTTCAATGTCATTTTCAGCTTTTGGGTCGTCAACATCAACTATTAATATATCACCCACTTTAATTTCTTTAATATTTTTAGCAATTTTCAAAACAGGTATAGGGCATTTTAATCCAATTAAGTCTAACTTTACTTGTTTTTTTCTCATAGTATAGATAATTTAATAATATATAATTTGTAATAAGATTGATAACAAATTAATTATAAAATAGGATATTTTTTATAAGGATAAATTATGAATTTAATAATTTCTTTTTTAATTAGTTTTTTGTTTTTTGTAAGTGCAAGTTCTGAGACCATAAAAATTGGATCACTTCAATATGGAAGTGTAAATTGGGAATTAAAATTAATTAAGGAATTAGAGTTAGACAAAAAAAATAATTTTGATCTCGAAATAGTTGAGTTAGCTAGTAAGAATGCTGCCGCCGTTGCTTTACAGGGTGGAGCTGTTGATCTTATTGTAACTGATTGGTTTTGGGTTTCAAGACAAAGAAGTGAAGGAAGGCTTTTCACTTTCGTTCCTCATTCTATGGCCGCAGGAGGCCTAATTGCTTCAACAAATTCTAAAATCTCGCAAGATATTGATCTAAAGAATAAAAAGATAGGTATAGCGGGTGGACAAGTAGACAAAGGGTGGTTGATATTTAGAGCCTTTTATAAAAAAAAATATGGTGAAGATCTTATAAAGATGAGCAAACCAATATTTGGAGCTCCTCCACTTCTCAATAAAAAATTAAAACAAAATAGTTTTGATGCAATACTCACTTATTGGCCTTACCAAGCAAAACTATTGACAGATGATAATTTTAAAAAAGTTATTGATATAAGAGATATTTTAAGTGAGTTAGGGATACCAAGAGGAATGCCAGTAATTGGATGGGTTTTTAAAGAAAAATGGGTAGATGGTTCAGAAGAAGTTTTTAAAAATTTCTTAAAAGCATCAGACGAGGCAAAAAGGCTTATGCTTGAATCTGATGAAGTTTGGAAAAAAGTGCGTCCCTTTATGAATGCATCAGATGATAAATTATTTAAAAATCTTAGAGATATTTACAGGGAAGGTATTCCAACAGGTAAATTCACAGACAACCAACTAGAGGGTTCAAAAAAACTTTACTCGATTCTTTCAAAAATCGGTGGAAAAGAGTTAGTTGGTAAAGCAACAGAGTTATCTCCAGGAACTTTCTGGAGAAACTAATAATGAATGCTTTCAGTTCCAACGCAGTTTTGAGAATTGCATCAATTTTTTCGTTTTTTCTAATTTGGCATTTAGCCAGCATTTTCCTTGATGTTGAGTTACTTCCAGGTCCAAATGAAGTTTCAAAAAAGATTGTTGAGGAGGCAATAAGTTCCGAACTTTTTTTTCATACCCTCATTACTCTTAAAAGAGTCTTCATTTCATTTTTTATAGCTATGCTAATAGGAACCTTTTTTGGGTTATATATGGGAAGAAATGAAAGAGCAAATACCCTCCTAGATGATTGGCTTGTTTTAGGGCTTAACGTTCCTGCATTAGTAATCATTATTTTATGTTATGTATGGTTTGGTTTAAATGAAATGGCAGCAATCCTTGCAGTTTCACTTAACAAAATCCCAATGGTAGCAGTTATTATGAGAGAAGGCTCAAGAGCTATAGAAAAAGATTATTTAGATGTTGGAAAGTTCTACAAAATTGGAAAGAATAAGCTTTTTTTAAAGGTAATTTTGCCACAATTGTATCCTTACCTTTTATCCTCAGCAAGATCTGGTTTATCATTAATATGGAAAATTGTTTTAGTTGTGGAGTTATTAGGTAGAAGTAACGGAGTTGGTTTCAAGTTGTATGGCTTTTTTCAATTCTTTGACATTTCAGGAATTCTCGCTTATACACTTGCTTTTGTAATCTTAATAATATTTGTCGAATTCTTACTAATTAGACCCTTTGAAAGAAAAATATCAGTATGGAAGTAAAATGAGTTTTACCATAAAAATTAATGAAAAGACATTTCATAACAAACACAATAATTCTAAAATATTAGTTCTCAAAGACATTGACATCAAAATTAAAACAAACGAATTTTTGTGTATAGTTGGTCCATCAGGGTGTGGAAAAACCACTCTTATGAATATGATAGGAGGCTTAGTT
>MDSZ01062625.1_pt1 | contig 11228 bp, 8 predicted proteins | sample 811201 | NCBI WGS metagenome assembly MDSZ01 (sample SAMN05326647, study PRJNA326480) | marine metagenome | isolation source: seawater | place: Indian Ocean: North | collected 2010 | reverse complement strand
GAATTCCAGTTGCTGAACTTGCTGTAGTAAATGGGTGCCTCAAGAAACCAGGTGTTCCTGAAACAGCACCATTAATTGAAGGCTGTCCACCCCATCCTGCTGGTCCTCCTTGATCGAAACTTGGTCCCCAATTTGAAAAAAACCAACCAAAAGATTGATCAAAACCATTACCGTACTGCATTTGGTAATCTGGCATAGAAGCAAATTCTACATTGAAATAAGAAGAATTAATAGTTATTTCATTTTTAGTTGCCTCACCGCTAGAAGAGCTGCCCGATTTTGTAGTAATTAAAATAACACCATTTCTACCCTGTGTACCATAAAGAGTTGCAGCAGCTAATCCTTTAAGAACACTTACTGATTCTATGTTATTGGGGTCAATATCCAGAAAACGCGACGATCCATTATTCCCATCTACAAAACTTCCTTGAGAATTTGTCTCACTGCTAAATGGAATTCCATCTACAATGAATAAAGGTTGGTTTCCCTGCGAGAAGGTATTAAATCCTCTAATTATTATGTTGGTTCCAGAACCTGACAATCCGCTCTGATTGGTAATTTGAACTCCTGAGGCTTTTCCAGTTAAAACTCTTCCAATATCTCCTTCAGCCCTTTGTTCTATAGCGTCGTTACTTACTTCTGACACTGCATATCCAAGCGCCTGTTTTTCACGTTTAATCCCTAAAGAGGTTACTATAACTTCATCTAGCTGATTACCAAGCTGAAGTATGAAGTCAATTTCGTCTTGTCCATCGACCAATATCGTTAGTGATTCATAGCCTACAAAACTTGCTGAAATCTCTACACCGTCTTCTACTGTAATTGAATAATTACCATCAAAATCAGTAGTAGTACCATTATTTGTTCCTTCTTGTAAAACCGTTGCTCCTGGAAGTGGTACCCCTTGGTCGTCATAAACAATTCCAGTAATTGTTCTTTGGGCTACTAAAAAATGCGTAAATATCAACAAAGACAATATGGCATAAAGATATTTCATAATATTATTTATTTTTCGGAGGGCTAATTTACTAAATTATAACTAATTAAATAAAAAAAGCCACCTTACGAGGGTGGCTTTTTTATAAGATACTTGAATCTTAATTCTTATCCCAACTATTTCTTGGGGTAAATAATGTACTACCAGCAGGTACATTTGGGTTGAATAAGACTTCAAACTCTGAGTAGTTCCATCTAACTGGTATCTGAGAACCTGAAGTGGGCACTAGAGCTGGAAAATCATTTCTTCTCAGATCATTGAATACCTCTGGTTGAATAAATAGACCTATATATTTTTGAGTTAAAATATGGTCTTCTAAATCCAAACTTGCACCACCTGGGTTAACTGCATCTTGAGCGACATAAGTATCATATTGTGCTTCAGTTAATCCAGTTTCTAAGAAAGAACCCTTGATACCATTTAGATATGCCGTTTCCATCTCAGCGGCATTACCATTTGTCCTACTTAAGCATTCTGCTATAATGAACTGAATCTCTCTATATGATATGTATGCTTGCTCGTAGTTAGGAAGCATGTATGGGTGACTAGTTATAAAAGTCTGATCCCAGACTGCTAGTCTATCAGTATCATTAAGGTCAGTCATCATTGCTCTTAAGAATGGATGGAATTCTATGTCACCTGTTCTTCCGTCATTGAATCTCCACCAACCAGCTTGTTGTGTAGCTCCAAAGGTATAAGACATGTTGTCATCCGCTGAAGTAAATGATGCTTTAGCGGCAGCTAAAGCCTCTGCATACTGTCCTAAATGTAAATGAGCTCGTGCTTTAATTGCACTTGCTGCTTTAATCCATTTACTAGTATCTCCTCCATAAATAACGTCGTCACTTCCAACAGCAAATCCACCATCACTTCCAGCTAAAAGAGTGGAACCTGATGCTAAAAGGTTAAAAACCTCTGTGTAGATTGATTCTTGAGTATCAAAAGTAGGATTAACTTCTTCAATACCTGCAGCGGCTGTTGAGTAAGGGATACTACCCCACCAGTCTGTCATATCCAATAAAGCCGCAGCTTTTTGAATTTGACCAATACCAACATAGTGATTATAACCGTCTTCTTGGGCATCTGCAATCATTGAGTTTACTTCAACTAGTATTTCCCCGTAATATATGTTCCATACAGCATTAAAACGTGTAGGTTGCATTCCAGAGTAATCGTTAAATGAAGACCACTGCCTTGCAACACCTTCGGTTTGCTGAGCAAACATGGAGTTAACCCTTGAAGTCTGACCACCATAAACATCCATATGTCTAATTTGGATACTTGGCAATATAGCATTATAAGATACCGAACTAGGGTTGTTTGGATCTAAGTTTATGTCATCTGCAATAAAAGATTCACAAGCACTAAAAAATAGTACGCTAAGTGATACTGCAATAAAATAATTTAATCTTTTCATGATTTTATAAATTTAATTTTAGTTTGGCCAAAACTGATCTTGTACCTGGCATGTTGAAATAATCAACACCTTGCCCATTACCAACACCAGTAAGTGAAGTTTCTGGATCTACACCATTATAGTCCGTAGAATACCAAAGGTTTCTACCTACTATACTAAGATTTGCGCTGTCGATAAAATCGATTCCGATGCTTGAAACCGGTATATTGTAGCCTAAACTAACTTCACGCAACCTTATCCATCCAGCATCATCAGTGAATTGTTCCCATACCGAGCCAAAGCCTCCAACTGAGGATTGATAGTAATATTGGTCTCTAACAACAGGTATGTTATTTGGAGAACCGTCAGGGAGTACACCGGGTATAGGAGCTGGTGCTTCATTTCTTGTATCTGCAGTTAACTGTGATCTACCAAAAAACGAAAGAGCCCAACCTACACCATTTAGCATATCTCCTCCTTCTTTCCAGTCAAATAAGAATCCAATGTTTACTGGACCTAATCTAATTTGGTTGTTCCAACCCAAAATGAAGTCTGGATTTGGATTACCAATAGCTCTTTGTTGTGGATCAACCGCTTGGAAACCATATTCGTTTGAAGATGCATCATCATTAATTACCACATCACCATCAGGAATATTAAGACCATCATCACCAGGTCCACCATTTCCTGACCTTAAGTATGCTCCTCCTACAAGGGCACCATACTGATTACCAGCAATCAGATAAGAACCACCACTTGAGAACCCAGCTAAGAATAATTTGTCAAGCCCTGGAGCTAATTCTTCGACTATGTTTTCATTACTGGTGAAATTTATTTGAGAATTCCAACTGAAATTTTCAGATTCAACTATTCCTAAATTTAAGGTTGCTTCAACACCCCTACCTGTCATTCTTCCTGAGTTAAGCCATACGTTGTTGTAACCAGTTGAAGGTGGCAACGATGCATTTAGAATCGCATCAGTCATTTGTCTTTCATAATAAGCAAGGTCTAATCCTATTCTATTGTTAAAAAACCTAAAGTCAATTCCAAACTCTATTTCTTCTGTAAGCTCAGAAGTAAGATCACTGTTACCAAGTACACTGTCGATTTCAAAACCGGTAACACCTTGGATAGGCCAGTTAAGTGAATCTCCCCATCCGTCTCCAACATTTGTGATGCCATATCCGGAAGTTGTGAGGTAAGCAAAAGGAGGTGGTCCACCCACTTGAGCCCATGACGCCCTTATTTTAGCAAAACTCAGTGCTTCACTTTGTGGCAATAATTCACTTAAGAGAATTGAGATTGACGCAGCAGGGTATACGAATGAGAAATCGCCTGCATTAAATTCTCTACCTGGTACACCAAGTCTTGAATCATAATCCTGTCTTGCAGCAACTGTAAGATAGAATGTGCTGTCCCAATCCATTTCAATTTGTCCAACAAATCCCATCTGAGTAGTTCTCAAGAAATTTTCACTACCTGCAACATTTGCAGCGTTTGCAAGGTTAACAAACCCTTGGAAAGCGAAATTAGAACCGTTAGAATTTAGAGCAGAACGTGTTCTGTCAAATGCGTTAGCACTAACAAGATAATTCAAATTAAGCTTGTCTGTAATTGCGTCACCACCACTTATATTCAATATGGCATCAGTTAAGAATGAATTATACTGAGTGAGTGAAACATAACCTGTTGATCTAGTTCTAGATCCTAACTCAAAATTCTGCTTACGGCTGTCACTTGTAAAGTCAGCTCCTATAATTAGTGAAGCATTTAACCACTTACTATGAGTCCAATCAGCAGTGAAACTTCCATAAACACGGTTTACAGTTTCGTCTCTAAGTGCATTATTGATTAGCCAGTAAGGATTATCATAACCACCACCACCACGGTAATTTCTTTGCTTACCATTAGCAAAAATGTAAGAAGATGGTTCATCGACTGCATCCTCTGGACTGAAACCATTAGCGTTATCAAATGTTACAGGAGTTCTATATAATCCTAACATTAATCCAGATGTGTTAGAACCTTGTTGAATTCTTGTGTAGTCGGATCTAACAAAATTAAAAGTAGTGGATAGTTTTAATTTGTCAGATGCTTGAAGTGTTCCAGCTAATCTGAACGTTTTTCTTCCATACTCTTCATTAGGAACAATACCCTCATTTGTTAAAAATGAAGTTGAAAATGCATATGTAGCTTTTTCAGTACCACCTTGTATACTTAAGTTATTTAAGGACTGAATTGCCTCCCTAAAGAATCCACGATAGTTATCCTGATAATTGTTCGCAGGTATTCCATTTCCAGTTCCCTTGGTCACTAAGAAACCATTTTTATCCCAGAGGTAATTACCATCTCCGTCGAAATCGCTTGCTGAAGGAGCTTCTGGGTGATTAGGGTCTGTTGAATATTCCAAATCTGTATATCTAGGTCCATAAGAGCTCGATTCACCTGTTCCTGGAGATCTCCAATAAGGCGTTCTATTATCCCTGCTTCTATTTCGACCTTGTGCAAATTCATCTTGAAGGTCGAAAGTAGTTGACAGCCAGTCTACACCGGTTGAGTGAGTGTATGAAACTTTCATTTCACCTTCTTCACCCTTTTTTGTAGTTATTACAATAACACCAGGTGCACCAGCTGTTCCATAAAGCGCTGTTGCAGCTGATCCTTTAAGAATGTTGATACTTTCAATATCTTCATTGTTTAAGTCCATCAAACGGTTTGAAGTAGCAGTACCTGCTGTATTCGAACCTGAATTTAATGTCTCATTATTCGTAATTATACCGTCGATAACGATAAGTGGTTGGTTATTACCGATCATGGACGTTACACCTCGGATCAAAATCCTAGAACCACCACCAGCTGAACCTGCAGATCTTGTAATCTGAACTCCAGCAGCTTTACCTACAAGAGCATCAAGAGCACTGTTAGAACCTGAGTTAACTATATCATCGCTTCCTACAGTTTGGATCGAATATCCAAGGGCTTTAGCTTCCCTTTTGATACCAAGCGATGTAACAACTACCTCTTCTAACTCGTTAGCTTGTACTAGAGAAAAGTTTAATTGGTCTTGTCCATCAACGGCTATCGTCGATGTTTGATAACCAACAAAACTAACGGCTAAAGATGCATCATCACTTACTGAAATGGAATAATTTCCATCAAAGTCAGTGGTTGTACCATTATTAGTCCCAACCTCCAAAACTGTTGCTCCAGGTAGAGGAACACCTTGGTCGTCAGTAACATTTCCTGTTACGGTGATTTGTGCAAGTGCAATTTGAACACTCAACAAAAAAGCCGCAAATAAATAGATTTGTTTCATATTAAAATTAGTTTTTAGTGGCGCAAAATAACGAATTAAAAACACATATGTTAAAAATTTGTGAAAAAAGTTTAAAAAAAACTTAAAATTGTTAAACAATTTGTTTTAATAGTTATTATGCTTCTTAAAGTTTAAATAAAACCTATTCTTTACAAACAGATTTTCCATCGCAAACATAAATTCTGATTCCATCAATTTCACAGCTCTTGAAAAAAAAAAATTCTTTTTTACCGAGTTTATAAAAAACGTGTTTTTTTTTTAAATATTTTGAAAAAATGTATCTCAAATTTGTGATATTGTTAAAAAGGTTCTGTTAAGTAGAGTTGCATTCGATGTTAGATTTGATCGAATTCTTCAAGTATGGTTATTACGTCGGATACTGTTTTAAATTTTAATTTGTTTTGCTTAATAATTATTTTTTTGTTCCTAGCATCATAACCTAAAAGTTCAACTAAATTCTTTTTGTTGATTTTTATCTCCTTTTTCTCACTGTTATTTTTTGAAACATAATATTTAAATTTTTCAACAAAACGTGGGTCAAATGATCTCTCCAATGATGTTTTTGCTTCTGATCCTTCCATGAAAAGTTTAATTCTTTTTTCATACAAGGCATATTTCTTACCTATGAACAATACAACTAAATATCCTTCTTTTCTTAATCCATTTATATTTATATAATTTGTATATACATACTTTTCATCTTCAATTGAACATGATATGTTCATGTTTTTCATTAAAATTTTATCTGAGCTCAACGTTTTTGGGTTATTTGAAAATTCTATTTCGTCTTTGTAAGCATTATATCTCAAAAAAATATTTTCATCTAGGTCTTTATCAAAATATTTAACCTCTGCAGGTTTGAAAATTTTATCAAAATATTCACTGCCTTTTACTGTTGGATTAGTGTTGGGATATTTATTGACTCTGTTTTTTATAAGCTCAAATAAATCATTGATTCTAGAATCCGATCTTACACCGTTCGAGCCGATATTTTGTGAAAATATTGAATACGTACTGAGTATAAAAAAATAGAAGAAATATTTCATATTATTATGGTTTCCAGTCTAAGTGTAAAATTACGATTTGAAAATTATGTTGTGATATGTTTTAATAAAATCAGATTTGAACCATAATATATAGGATTCTAAAAAAAGAAACTTGCCTTTGTAAATTTTAAAATATTCTAGACTTTGAAGCAAACAATTTATTAATGCGATACATTTTTTACTCAAAGGGTAAATTTTATAATATTAGGGTTTGAAACACCAAAAAAAAACTATACATTTGCACGCCATTTAAAACGGCCTAATTTAAACAAACATATGCCTACTATTGCGCAATTAGTTAGAAAAGGGAGAATAAGTATCTCCAAAAAAAGCAAATCTGCAGCCCTTGACTCATGTCCTCAAAAACGTGGTGTCTGTACGCGGGTTTACACGACGACTCCAAAAAAACCAAATTCCGCAATGCGAAAAGTTGCCAGAGTCAGACTAACTAATAGTAAAGAAGTTAATGCATATATCCCTGGCGAAGGACACAATTTGCAGGAACATTCAATAGTTTTAGTTAGAGGCGGGAGAGTAAAAGACTTACCTGGCGTTCGTTATCATATCGTTCGGGGAGCACTTGACACAGCAGGAGTGGAAGGTCGTTTACAAAGGCGTTCTAAATATGGAGCAAAAAAACCTAAAGGCAAGTAAAATATTTCCTAAATGAGAAAGAAACAAGCAAAGAAAAGACCACTAGAGCCAGACCCAAAATTTAAAGACCAGCTTGTAACTAGGTTTGTAAACAATCTAATGTGGAATGGAAAAAAATCAGTCGCTTTGTCTATCTTCTATGATGCTATTGATATAGTTGAGAAACGAAAGCAAGATGAAGAAAAGTCAGCTCTTGAGTTGTGGAAAGATGCATTGTCAAATGTGATGCCACATGTAGAAGTTAGAAGTAGAAGAGTAGGGGGAGCTACTTTCCAAATTCCAATGCAAATTAGACCTGATCGAAAAGTTTCTTTAGCCATGAAGTGGTTGATAAGTTTTTCTAGGAAACGAAATGAAAAATCTATGGCTCTCAAGCTAGCAAATGAAATACTCGCTGCATCGAAAGAAGAGGGTTCAGCTGTCAAAAAAAGGCAAGATACACACAAAATGGCAGAGGCAAACAAAGCATTTTCTCATTTTAGATTTTAAACATTTAACTATGGCTCGAGATTTAAAATACACAAGAAATATTGGAATTGCCGCCCACATTGATGCAGGCAAAACAACTACTACCGAAAGAATCCTTTTTTACACTGGTGTCAGTCACAAAATAGGTGAAGTCCATGATGGAGCAGCAACTATGGATTGGATGGAACAGGAACAGGAGCGTGGAATAACAATCACATCAGCTGCTACTACATGTATATGGAATTTTCCGCAGGACCAGGGTAAACCAACTCCTGATTCCAAGCCGTATCATTTTAACATCATAGATACTCCTGGGCATGTTGATTTTACAGTCGAAGTAAATAGATCATTAAGGGTTTTAGATGGACTTGTTTTTTTGTTTTCAGCCGTAGATGGAGTTGAACCTCAGTCTGAAACAAATTGGAGGTTGGCTGATAACTATCGTGTCCCTAGAATTGGATTTGTTAATAAAATGGATCGTCAAGGAGCTAACTTTTTAAATGTTTGTTCTCAGGTCCGTGAAATGTTAAAGTCCAATGCTGTTCCGATTGTCTTAAATATAGGTGAAGAAGAAGATTTCAAGGGAATTGTAGATTTAGTTAGTAACAAAGCAATAGTATGGCATGAGGAAAGATTTGGGTCCACATTTGATGAGATACCGATACCCAGTGAGATGGTCAGTGAAGTAGAAAAGTATCGTGCACAATTAATTGAGGCAGTTGCAGAATACGATGAAAATTTACTGGAAAAGTTTTTTGATGATCCAGATAGCATAACCTCTGATGAGATACATAATGCCCTTAGAGCTGCAACTCAAGATATGAGTATAATTCCAATGATATGTGGTTCTTCCTTTAAAAACAAAGGGGTGCAGTATCTTTTAGATGCTGTTTGTCGTTATCTACCATCTCCTGAAGACAAAGAAGCTATTACGGGTGTAAACCCAAATAATGATCAGGAGATCTCAAGAAAGCCCGACGTTAATGAACCATTTTCCGCATTAGCTTTTAAAATTGCAACTGATCCATTTGTCGGACGTCTTGCATTTTTCAGAGCATACTCAGGCCATTTAGATGCAGGATCTTATGTTTTAAATAATCGAACAGGGAATAAGGAAAGAATATCAAGAATATATCAGATGCATTCAAATAAGCAAAATGCAATTGATTTTATCGAGGCAGGAGACATTGGTGCTGCAGTCGGATTTAAAGATATAAAAACAGGTGATACTTTGTCAGCTGAAAAATCTCCAATAATACTTGAGAGTATGGATTTTCCTGATCCTGTAATTGGAATTGCTGTTGAGCCAAAAACAAAAGCGGACATTGATAAACTTGGTATGGCTTTAGGAAAATTAGCTGAAGAAGACCCTACATTCCAGGTCAAAACAGACGAATCATCTGGGCAGACGATTATTTCTGGTATGGGAGAGTTACACCTAGACATTATTGTTGACCGTTTAAGGAGAGAATTTAAAGTAGAGGTGAATCAGGGTAAACCCCAAGTAGAGTATAAAGAAGCACTTACATCAAAATCAGACCACCGTGAAGTATACAAAAAACAAACAGGAGGTAGAGGAAAATTTGCAGACATTGTTTTTTCAATGGAACCCGGTGAAAATGGTAAATCTGGATTGGAATTTGTCAATCTGATAAAAGGTGGTAATATACCAAAAGAATATATTCCGTCTGTTGAGAAAGGATTCAAAGAGGCCATGAGTAATGGTCCACTTGCAGGATTTGAATTAGATTCAATGAAAATAACACTTCAAGATGGATCATTTCATCCTGTTGACTCCGACTCCCTATCTTTTGAATTAGCTGCAAAACTAGGGTTTAAAGAAGCTGCCCGTGGAGCAAGTCCAGTAATAATGGAGCCCATAATGAAATTAGAGGTGCTAACACCAGAAGAAAATATGGGAGACATAGTAGGTGATTTGAATAGACGTAGAGGTCAAGTCAATTCTATGGACGATCGAGCTGGGTCAAAAGTCGTAAAAGCTGAAGTGCCTTTATCCGAAATGTTTGGTTATGTCACATCTCTGCGGACATTATCATCTGGAAGAGCAACTTCAACCATGGAATTTGCTCATTACGCTGAAACCCCATCTAGTATTTCTGAGAATGTAATTTCTGAGATTAATGGAAATCCAGATTAAATTTTTGTAAAATGAGCCAGAAAATAAGAATAAAATTAAAATCCTATGACTTTAACTTAGTTGATAAATCAGCTGATAAAATCGTCAAGACTGTTAAGAATACTGGCGCTGTTGTTACTGGTCCAATTCCTTTACCAACTCACAAAAAAATCTTCACTGTTTTAAGGTCTCCACACGTAAATAAGAAATCACGTGAGCAATTTAAATTATCCTCGTACAAAAGATTGTTGGATATATACAGTTCATCTTCCAAAACTATTGATGCACTTATGAAGCTTGAGTTACCCAGTGGAGTTGAGGTTGAAATAAAAGTTTAAACACATAATTATGTCTGGTTTGATTGGAAAAAAAATTGGTATGACAAGTCTTTATGATAATGACGGGAAAAGCGTTGCGTGTACTGTTCTAGAGGCTGGACCATGCTTTGTCTCCCAAATAAAAACAAACGATAAAGATGGATATCAAGCGATTCAACTCTCTTTTGATGATAAAAATGAAAAAAAAGTGATTAATTCAGAATCAGGTCATTTCAAAAAGGCTAATCTAAACGTAAAGAAAAAAATAGTTGAGTTCAAAAATTTTGAGACGGAGTTGGCTCTTGGTGACACTGTAAGTGTAGAACACTTTTCAGAAGGAGATTTTGTTGACGTGTCTGCAAGGTCGAAAGGGAAAGGTTTTCAAGGTGTAGTTAAAAGACACGGCTTTGCTGGGGTTGGACAGGCAACTCACGGCCAGCATAACCGTTTAAGAGCACCTGGTTCTATTGGGGCCGCATCATATCCAGCACGCGTTTTTAAAGGAATAAGAATGGCTGGACAAATGGGCAACAAAAAGGTTAAAACCCTTAATCTCAGAGTAATTAAGGTTGTCCCAGAAAAGAACTTACTTATACTAAAAGGATGTGTTCCTGGTCCTAAAAACACTTACGTAATTATTCAGAAATAATGGAATTGAATGTACATAACATTAAAGGCAAGAAAACTGGCAAGAAAGTCAAGCTTGACAGCTCTGTTTTTGGTGTCGAGCCAAATAACCATGCAATTTACCTGGATGTAAAATCTTATTTAGCTAATAAGAGGCAAGGAACACATAAAACAAAGCAACGAGCTGATATAAAAGGGAGTACAAGAAAAATCAAAAAACAAAAAGGTACTGGTACTGCAAGAGCTGGAAGTATCAAAAACCCATTGTTT
>MDSZ01218893.1_pt1 | contig 11229 bp, 10 predicted proteins | sample 811201 | NCBI WGS metagenome assembly MDSZ01 (sample SAMN05326647, study PRJNA326480) | marine metagenome | isolation source: seawater | place: Indian Ocean: North | collected 2010 | reverse complement strand
CGTATTCTCCTTGCAAGTTACGTATATACTAGAGTTATTTATTCAATCATACGGTTTTTACGACAAAATTTACCATTTTCGTGGTGCCTATATAGGCGACGTAAATAAGCATATGCGATATAAAGACAGGCCTTTATGTACAAAGTGTATGAGTAAACCCAGGGCGTATGCCTATAGGAAAGGCACTAAGATTTATTGGCGGAGCCTGTGTGACACTTGCAATAGGAAAAAGGCCGGAAAACGTGTTGGAGGCGTGACTCCTCTACAAAGATCAGGGTACAAGAAAAGCAAAAAATGTGAACTGTGTGGCTTCAAGGCTCAACAAAGCAAACAACTAGATGTGCTTTTTGTTGATGGCAATATGCGTAATACCTCGACTAATAACCTAAAAACTATTTGCGCCAATTGCCAAAGACTTGACACTATCAGAAGGCTTGGCTGGCGTGTGGGCGATCTTGTTGCTGACAATTAGATTGTTTGTTTTAACGCACAGTTCTTCTTTTGTGCCATTGTTTTCAATAACAAAGTCAAATTCTTCTTTTGCCCATGCATATTCCGAAGAATGTATGCCTTTTGGTTCTATGTTGCCCTCTACATAATTTGTAAACCATTCCGGATCTTGTCCTCTTTTTACCCGGATGATCTTTCCTCCATGTGCTCTAATGGCCTTTACTTCGTTGGGGAATCTTGTGTCAGATATCACAGTGTTTTGTCCTTTGTACCTGCCTATACAACTGTCTACCCATATTGCGTCGTACATTTGTCCACGCATAACTTCGGTGCCAAAGTGTTGTAACACCCATCTTGGGGTCACAGGTTTGCCAAAACGTTCACTCCAGAACTTGTCAGGTTGTTCACGCCAATGTCTGCTTGACTCACCACGTCCTTCTAGCATTTCTCTATCCCAATTGAACATCGACGCCACAGCATCTTTTAAACTTTTTGCAAAACTGTCTCTGATGTAACCGTGATTCTCTACTAAATGTTCGGCAACAGTATCTTTGCCGGAACCTATCAAACCTACAATACCTAGTAACATAGGTTTATTATACTATTTTTTAAGACGTCTTTCAATCTCTTTTTTTGCTTCTTGCACACTTCTTAGAATGGTAATTCGAAACTGTTTTTTCTTTTGTTTCAAGGCGACTATGCTCATGTTTTCAAGATCGTTGACCACCTGTTCAAGTTCGTCTAGAGTAAGGTCAGAATATCGCCTGTAGTTGGAATCATTCATATACGGATATTTAAAATGGATTTATTTAGAATTAACCAATAACAAAACTGTGTGGAGTACCACCTTCTGCAAAGTTGCCAATCTCGTTGTCTAGTCTTTCCATTTCTGCTTGGCCCTGTGTCTTAAGTGCATCACCATTTAAACTTGTTCCGCCTTGTGGACTTGCTATTGTATTGAATTTGCCTCTTGCTTCTCCTAGCATTACTTTGGATACTGCTAGAGCATAATCTCTAATCCAAGGTTTAGCGTATATGTCTTTGAATAAAGTAATATCAGGCCTAAAATTGTCAGTGTGCATCAAAATTGTTTCTGCGTCTGCTCTAGGTCTTTGTGTGATTGTTAATTTTTTTGTTGCTACGTCAAAATGAAATTGTATGAACGAACCAAACAATTTTCCTACAAGTTCTTGGTATGATGCAAAAGCATAGTAGGTAGCAAGTCCGCCTGTGGCACCTGCCCTTAACAGATATGTGTTAGTGTAAGCCAGGTTGAATGGTTCAAATAAGGTTCCACCTTCACCTCCTTCTGTTCTTGAACCAACAGTTCTTCTATGTAATCTTCTCACATTTATAATCTCATCTGGAAGAATATATGTGTTTTGATTTTCTTTCAATTCAAGGAAAGCATACGACTCTTCAACTGCATTTGAAGATCTTTGCCTGTATCTATCTATGGCCCTTGTTAGAGCCGTTTGGTAGTGTTTTGGGTCTAATTCTACATCAATCATGCCCTCACCGAGGTTATTTTTCACATAATCGAATATCTCTTGTTGACCTGTTTGTAGTTCTGACATACTCATATTTATTGCCTTTGGCTGTGCAATAAATATGTGTGATATGCCAAGATTATCCATTTTTAAGCCTGAAAAGGGCAATGACTACAAATTCTTTGATCGTAACATTAAGGAGATGTTTACGGTTGGTGGGACCGACTTGCATTTCCACAAATACCTAGGTCCACATGATCAAGGCGAAACAAACAAAGACGGAGATGCTACTCCTACCCAGCCTCAATACTCAGGCGATGGTCTAAATGAAAGAACAATACAAGATTTACTATTTTTAGAAAATAGAGATAGAAAATATGATGCCGATGTATACACAATCAGGGGCATTTATAACGTGCAGGATCAAGATTTTAATCTATCGCAATTTGGAATGTTCCTATCAAATGATACACTGTTTCTCACAGTGCATTTGAATGATTCAGTTGAAAGATTAGGAAGAAAACCTATGAGTGGTGACGTGATTGAATTTCCGCACATGAAAGAAGACTTCTCTTTAGATGAAAGTATACCAATTGCACTCAAAAGATATTATGTTGTAGAAGATGTGAATAGAGCGGCAGAAGGATTTAGTCAAACTTGGTGGCCACATTTATTAAGATTGAAATTAAAATCATTAGTGGACTCACAGGAATACAGAGATATACTTGGAGATGCAACCACAGAAAATTCATTAGCAAGTTATATGTCAACTTTCAACAGAGAAAAAACAATCAACGATCAGGTTGTGGCAGAAGCAGAATTAAATGCTCCGAAGTCAGGATTCAACTACAAACAATATTACGTAGCGCCTATTGACGAAAGAGGCAACATCAGGACAGACAATGTCAATAATGAAAGCACACGTGTGAGTTCAGATAAAAGTGTTAATGCTGTCATAGATACACCGGCTGGATCTCACTATGGCTTCTACCTCGATGGCGACGGCGTTGCGCCTAATGGCAATCCTGCAGGTTTTGGAATAAGTTTTCCTAGCGCCAATGTCGACAAAGGTGATTATTTCTTAAGGACTGATTATCTACCAAATAGACTCTTTAGATATGACGGTAACAGATGGGTGAAAATAGAAGATTCTGTAAGGATTACTATGACCAACGATGACTCAAGAGTAAATTACAAAACTGGATTTGTCAATAATACATCTGAAGCAACCATCAATGGGTTAACTACTAAACAAAGACAATCGTTAAGTAACGCATTGAAACCAAAGGCTGACAATTAAGAATGTTACACTTTTACGACGGACAGGTTAGGAAATTTTTAACTCAATTCATAAGAATTTTGAGCAACTTTTCTGTTGAAACCGGTAGAGGAAAAGACGGTCAGGTTAACCTTAGAGCAGTGCCAGTTGTGTACGGTGATCCAACCAGACAAGTGGCAAATATCATAAGGAATAATTCTGAGAACGCTTTACAATATGCTCCGAGAATTGCGGCTTATGTGAGAGAATTAAACTATGATAGGGAAAGAATGCAAAATCCTTATCACATTGAGAAACAACATCTAAAAGAAAGAGATGTTGATAGTGACGGTAATTACACCAATCAATTGGGTGCAGGGTACACAGTTGAGAAGGTTATGCCATCACCATTTCGATTAGAAGTGTCTGCTGACATTTGGACAACAAACACAGACCAAAAACTACAAATAATGGAACAGATACTATATTTGTTCAATCCTGATTTTGAAATACAGAAAACTGACAACTATCTTGACTGGACAAGTTTAAGTTACGTAGAACTGACAGGTGTCACTTTCAGCAGTAGAACAATACCAGTCGGTGCAGACTCAGAGATAGATGTCGCCACATTGACATTTAGTATGCCAATATGGTTATCACCGCCTGTAAAAGTGAAAAAATTAGGTGTAATACAAAAAATTATAATGAGTATCTACGACGACGATGGTGGCATATCGAAAGGTTTAATAGATGGAGAATTGATTTCAAGAAGTTATGTTACACCAAACAATTTTGGATTATTGGTATCAGGAAATCAACTAAGATTGCTAGGCACAACGGGGATAAATGTGAAATCAGGAGGCGATGGATATTACTCAGGAGCAAATGATCCAGGACTGGCAGATCCATTTGAAACATTTGGACCAGCGGTAAATTGGAAATTATTGCTTGACCAATATGGAAAAGTTACAAATGGCACCTCACAAATAAGATTGACACAGCCTAATGGAAATGAAATTGTTGGAACTATTGCAACAACAACTTTGGATGACACAATATTACTTTACAGCATAGACACAGACACAATACCTTCAAACACTTTAACAGCGGTATCAAAAATAATAAATCCAGCCACTTTTGATCCTGGCACAACTCCGGTCAATGGCACTAGATATTTGATAATCAACGATGTGGGAGATTCATCGGCAAGTTTCCAAAGTAGCCGATGGGGAACATTGGTTGCCAGTGTTGGTGATATCATAGAATACAACACCACACAGAGTAGATGGGTAAAGGCATTTGACGCTTCCGATCCTGACTCAACGCAACATTATGTCACCAACCTGAACACAGGAATTCAGTACAGATTCAATGGCACTGAATGGGTAAAATCATATGAAGGTGTGTATCTTGCTGGTAATTGGAGTATTGTGTTGGATGGTGGATTTGTAGCAAATGACGATGCATCCGGACAAGACGCAACAACTCCTTGATAATTTAAATTATTATTGTTATAATATTGTATGAAAGAAAATATAATTTGTTCTGGAGCATTGTTCTACTCTACTGGCACTAAAAGATTTCTTTTTTTACAGAGAACTGCCAAAAAAACACAAGGAATGTGGGGATTAGTTGGAGGTCAGGCCAAGTATTCGGAAAGTGCTTTTGAAGGTCTGAAGAGAGAAATCGAGGAGGAAGTTGGAAACACACCAAAATTTAAAAAGGTTATTCCGCTCGAAATGTTCACATCCAATGATCAAAAATTTTATTTTCACACTTACCTGATTGCAGTTGAAAACGAGTTTATTCCTCAACTTAACGGAGAACATTCTGGATATTGTTGGACAGCATTTGAGTGTTGGCCAAAAAATTTACACATGGGACTCCGTAACACATTGAACAACAAAAGTATAAAGGGAAAGTTGCAAACAATTTTAGATCTTATTGTCTAAAAAAAAAGGGCGATGTTGCCACCGCCCTTTGTATTCTACTAAAAAGTAAAAATATTTATTAGTTGTTAGTTCTCACTGCACAGTTTACCAATTTGATTCCTGTGTCTGAGTTTGATTCTAATGCTCGACCAATAACATGGAATGGTGTGATTGACTCACCAGCCGCTACTGCTCTAGCACAACCTTTTATTGTTGAACTTACTAGTCTTTGACCTTTGGTTACTGCACCTGTTACCCTAACCGGAGTTCTTCCTGTCATTGCAACAAATGGATGTGAATCATTGTTACCCGCCGCGGCGTTCATAGCGTATGCCGGCTGTTCAGATATTACACCAAAAACATTCTCAGACATTTCTGAAGTTGTTTCTGTGATCTCTGCGTCACCACCTACTTCTACTACTGCACCTACAGTCATTTGAGCGTCTGCTTCGAAACGCTCGGCAACGTCCGCGTACTGAGCCGAAGTTGCTAAGGCGTGTATAACGTTACATCTTATGTCCACAAGATTTGTTTCCGTTCTTGTTATTTCAGAGGCATCGTCTGCTCCTGATGATCCTCTCAATGCCGTCCAGGCACCACCCGCATTTCCAAATATGGTACTGTCATTGTCTGCGAAGCCTTCATCCCATACCCAGAAAAGATCTTCTTCTGTGGCACTTGATGTTTGACCTCTGTTCACTTTCATACCTGAATAACTTGGCATTCCTGCGTTTGAGGAAATGTTTCTGTTCAATTCAATTATGTTGTCCTCAACAGATAGTGTAGATGTGTTAATTGTTGTTTCTGTACCGTCAACTGTCAAGTCGCCGTGTATTCTAACACCCGCATCTGTGATGGTCATTTCAGTATTACCGTCACATGCAACTGTTACTGTTCCGTTTGTTCCTGAATCTGCACACGTAACGTTTGTGTTAAGTTGTGCTATCGATGTAGTGGACACTGCCGCTATCGAATCATCGACGTATTTTTTGTTTGCGAAGTCACCGTCTCCTGATGGTGCCGCTGTGCTACCACCGGTAATTTTATTAGTAGATGCCGATATTACTATATCACCTACTTCTATACCGTTGTTAACCCTAAAGTTTCTTGTTGTCATGGTTCCATATCTCCCGCATGATTGTTGTTAATGTAATGTATTTATTACTTGGCTAGGAGATTAATTCTGTATGCACTTACGGTTGTTGACGCACCTGAAGTTGATGCCGCAAATAGTTGTCCTGTGTTTTCAACATCGTCCTTGTAGTCTGTGCTGAACGTTAGTTGGTTGGTTCCTTTGGTACTCACATAAGGACCACTTGCAACTGCAATCTCTCCAGAGCCCAACGCAACAAAAACTTCGTTTACGGCATATGAGCCTTCAGAAGCATTTTTGCTCACCAAATAATACACTGCTCCGTTGCTTGAAGTTTCAACTAGCGTGTCTATCTCAGTCGCAGTTGAAGATATAGTCACCGGTGCGATTGCTTCAGAATTGGCATATGTTCCATCATTGGATACCATTGTATCCTTCAACATGATAGCGTGGACAGTCACACGTAAGTTTGTTTCTAGTCCTGCCGCCGACACAACAACGTTATCACCATCAATTGCCGCCGTAAGGGTTAATAAAGGATTGTCACCTGACTGTATTCCATTGTATGCCAATATAAATGCATCACTGCCGTCATGCACAACCAGTGCCTCCATGTTGCCAACTTCAGTTTTCGAAGTATTGTTTATAGATATAAACAGTTTTGCTCCTCGGAAAGTAGCATGGGCAAAACTTACCAATGCTTCTGAGGCAGAATCAATGTCTGTGTTTTGAGAAATGATAACATTTCCTGATGTTCCAGTTGATGTGTTGTCACCCAGGCCAAATTTATAGAAAGATAATGAAGCATTGTTATCGTCAGTAGTTGCGGCCTTGACTCTTACCATGTCATTATCCAAAGAGGTTGTGAATGCTGTCATTGTGGTAGATGCTTTTGATTGCACACCGACCGACGATATGAATGATCCCGTGTCATTGTGGCAAACAGAAACTTTTTGCACGTTTATGCAGTCTTCGTTGAAGTCATTTGACACCACATAGTACAATACACTGTCCTGGAATGATGAATGAAATGAATCAATTGTACGAGCTGTTGCACCAATTATTTTATCTGAAACTACTACTGCCGCACTATCATCACTGGCAGATGCTCCTGCAACTGTACCAAATGATAGAGATCCTGCACCGTCTGTCACTATTGCTTGACCATTTGTTCCGTCTGCTGTCGGTAATGAATATGCACTGTTGACTGTAAGTCCTGTTGCGGCGATCGTGCTATTGAAAGTTGCGGCTCCTGCCTCTGACATATCCAGTGTTAATGCTGTGATTGTTGAAGTAGCATCTACACCTTTGAATACAATATCTTTGTTGTTTGTTGCTGACTTAATAACGAGATCAGATGAAACCCTACTTAATCTTCCAAATTCTGTGCCGTCATCTTTCAATATTATATCCGCGTTATCGGCATCTAATATTATGTCCCCAGCGACATCCAAAGTTAAGTCTCCTGCTGAAAGATCAATTTCTGTGCCATCGATTGTGATGTTATCAACACTTACTCCACCATCGGCTGTTAGTGTTGAGCCAAATGTTACAGCACCTGTGATGTCAACCGCCTCTGCTATTGTCACCTTAGATGAGTCTGAGGAATCTATGGTAGTGCCATTTATCCTTAACGCACTAATCAACACATCTCCAGTGCCACTAGGTTGGATAGAAAGATCCGCATTGGATCCATTTGATGTGATAGTGTTTGTTGTCAGACTTGTCGACGTCACACTTCCTGAGATTGTTACGGCGCCATCTACGTCTAAAGTTGTGCCGTTCAATAATTTAAATTCATCACTGTTAAGCCTTGCCGCAATGTTGTTTGATCCTGCTTTCTTGACATTGAATTCTATTGCTCCGTCTTCGCTTCCATCTGATGCATCTAGTATCTTTCCTGATATTGATCCGTACTGCACTTCCTGGTCTGCATCGTTCTCGCCTTTAAATTTGATTCTGCCAAGATAGTCCGCATCCGCCGGACTTCCACTGTTTCTTTTCAAAGTTAGGACAGGTGCCGCACTGTTTGAGTCCTCTGTGCTTGTTATCAATAAGGAGTCGTCGGTGCTAGTATTTGTTATCGTGGCCGTGCCAGTTACTGCAAATGTAGATCCATCAAAGGTTAAATTTGATTCTCCTTGTAATGCGTTTGCTCCTGTTACTGTTGCAATAGTGTTATCGGTTGATCCTGACAAGGATGCTTTTGTATCAGTGTAGGCCTTGATAGATTGTTGTGTCGCCAATGCTGTGGCACTGTTTGTGCCCATAGCATCTTCGTCTAAAACAGTCGTTACCCTTGCCCCTGAACCACCTAGTTGCAATCCACTTGCTGTAAAATCACCAATCGTAGATCCATCCACTGTGACTGTGATTGTACCTGATCCGGAATCTGCCACTGTGATGTTTGAATCATTTTGCACTATGGATGTTGTTGAAATATTTCCTATTTCGTTATCAACATATGCCTTTATCGATTGTTGTGTTGCTAATTTTGTCGCACTGTCTGAAGCCATGTTATCTTCGTCTTTTATGCCTGTGACTGTGGCTCCATCGCCTGCTATATTCAGAGATGTGCTACTTAATGCACCAGTTACATCAACTGCTTCTCCGAATGTAATTTTAGTTGAATCTGCTGAACTTAAAGTTGTTCCGTTAATGGTGACCGCTCCAAGCACCACATTTCCTGTGCCGGCGGGCTGTATCGATATGTCGGCGTTGCTGGATCCGTTGATTGTTGATCCAACGAAACTGAGATCACCTGTGGACGCCGCGGATATAAAACCTAAAGTTCCTGAGCCGTTTGTTGCCAATACCTGATTAGTACTACCATCAGATGTTGGATACGCTAATCCTCCCAACGTTGCTTGTCCCGAAACGGATAAAGTGCCTGTGACGTCAACATTTTCCGCAAGTGTAATCTTTGAAGAATCTGCTGAACTTAATGTTGTGCCGTTGAAGGTAACTGAATCTATTACAATATTTCCTGTGCCTGATGTTTGTAATGTTAAATCTGCGTTTGTAGGCGCTACGAGATTTGTGACTGATAAATCACCCTCTGCACCAAATTCTAAAGCGTTTCCGGCCGCATTGACCCTTAATATTTGTCCTGCTGTCCCTATTGCTGTAAGGCCTGTACCTCCTGCTGATACAGGAATTGTGTCACCCGATTGGAACTCTGCCAATCCAGTGGCCACGTTTGCGTCATTAAAGACTACTCGTACCGGTGTTCTATCTGCCATATCGTTTTCGTTCTGTCCCCGGCCTTCTTGCACTCACCGGATGGATATCCTATTAACAAGTGTATTTATTGTAGGTGTTAGAATTGGAAAAGCACTATTCCAGCGGCATTTGTTGCTAAACTGTCACCGTTTGATAGAGTAAATGATTGATTTGCTTCCGTGTATACAGGCACAGATTCCACAGTGCCATTGAACTCTAGTTCAAGGTCAGCATCGCCTGCCAACAACTGTGCGTCTGTTCTATTAGTACTACCGTCACTTACAAAAACCTTCACTATCTGCACCGGCCTTATACCTGTTTTGTCTGTTTTTCCTGCTGTGACTATGGGTTGGTTGACGACTTTTGAACCAGTTGGTAAAGTCGCACCAGTGGCCGCAATGTTGATGGTACCTGTTCCGTCTGATGAAATTGTTGCGCCACCTAGATCAATTGTCTCTGCTGATAGGAACGCCGTTTGCCACCTACGTGTTGATGACCCAAGCGTGAAAACTCCGTTTGCACTTGGTATGAGATTACCTGTGATCTCGACCCCAGCACTAGAATCTGTGGTGCTGATCACATTGCCTGCGACGCTCAATCCTTCGATTTGAACTGCGGCTCCTGATGAAACTAGTGTAAGTGGAGCATTTGAAGGTGCACTGATGGTCGCGCCAATAAATGACACATCACCTGTGCTACCGCCCCCGCCAACTCCTGATATCTCACTATCAATATAGGCTTTTATTGACTGTTGGGTTGCAAGTGCAGACGCACTGTTGGAACCCATATTGTCTTCGTCTAATATGGTTGTGACACTTGCTCCTGAACCTATCTTAAATGTGTCATTTATTAAAACACTACCACTGCCAGACGTTGTCAATGTGAGATCTGCATTTGAAGGCGCTGAAAGTGTTGATCCTGTTGCAGATAAATCGCCAAGGCTACTTGAGGAGCCACCACCACCGCCGCCAGCACTTGCAATTTCTGTTCCACCTGGTGTGGAGCCATCACCTAATCTAAGGCTACCTGTGTCTATATCTACTGCTAGGTAACCGTCTTCGATTATGTGACTTGCAAGATCATAATCTTTGTATGAACCTACTAGTTTTCTGAATGCCATGTACGCTCCTTAGTTTTGGCCAGACAATGTCTTTAATCTCTGTATGAATTCGCTTTCGGTCTTTTGTTCTTTGTTCTTCATTTGCGTGGGCACGCCTGGTTGCTCACCGTTAGTCACTTCTGGTTGCTGTACCAAAGGTGGATCTTTTCTTGCGTCTTGATCTGTTTCAGATTCGTCCGCGTCTTGTTTGATATGATCAAATTGTGCAAGATCCTTGCCTGCCTCTTGTTTCTTCATTTCTAATTCTTGTTGTGGTGGAAACACTGTTGCAACAGTTGTTGGATCATCTGATGCCACCTTGCCTGGATTGTCGCTGTTGTCCGCGGCAGGTTTTTCAGGTTTGCTGTCAGCGTCAGTGACTGATACACCTTTGGCACCCATTAGTTGATTCAATAATGCCTCGTCCTCTTTGTCTGGGACTGCCTTGATGTTGATGTCTATTTCTTTATACCTCATCCGTTATCCTTATGAGAATACCGCGTTCTGACGTGCTAGAGCCACCCAACCAGTCGATTGATAGAGCAGTGTCACTGTGTCCTCAACATCGTCAAATGTTATCCTTGTTCCGTTAACAAAGTTGTCCGGAGTTACTATTCCACTGCCGCCGTCTGTCTTCATTGAAATTATTTTGAGCTGTCCTTCCACACCATCTGCCAATGAGAAGT
>MDSZ01209707.1_pt1 | contig 11229 bp, 8 predicted proteins | sample 811201 | NCBI WGS metagenome assembly MDSZ01 (sample SAMN05326647, study PRJNA326480) | marine metagenome | isolation source: seawater | place: Indian Ocean: North | collected 2010 | reverse complement strand
TTCGAATTAATATGTGTGATATTGTGTCAAAAAGGTCTTGAATATGAGCGAATAATTACCCAATACTTTTTGACAGAGGTTTTTTATTCATTTATAAATTTTATAGCAAGGTTTAAATCTGTGGTTGGAATTTTACATGCAAAATCTTTACATACATAAAATGTAGTTTTACTATCTATAGTTTCCTGAGTACTTGTCCATTTTGCTAATGATGACAATTTATTTAACGGATCATCAGTATCTTTAAAAATAATTACCTTACTCGGTATATATATTGATTTAATTTTTTCTATTGCTAATTTTGTATTTGAATCTTTCCCAGAACCTACTATTACAATTTCTTTTGGCTCATTTGAATCAAATAAGAATGCATTAAGCATAAATGCAAATGCAGATGGAGTAGCATTAATATCTTTAGAAAATGTCATAAATATTTTATCTGATATCTCTCCCCATTTTATATCACCAGTTATTCGGTTTAGTTTTACAAAATTCATAGCAGCTACAGAATTACCGGATGGTATTGCGCCATCATAACCTGTCTTTGCTCTCACAATTAATTTTTCAGAATTATTACTACCTAAGAAAAAAGCACCAGTTTCAGAATCCCAGAACTCAGCGACCATAATCTCACTTAACCTTATAGCTTCAGATAAGTAGATAGTTTTAAAAGTTGTTTCGTATAATTCAAGAAGTCCCCAAATAAAAAAAGCATAATCATCAAGATGTGAATCAATACCAGATTTTCCATTTCGATATCTTTTAAGCAATCTACCATTCTCATCAGTAAGGTTTTTTAAAATAAACTGAGCACTGTTTTCAGCTTGTTTAATATAGCCATCAGATTGAAAAACATCTCCAGCTTTGGCAAAGGCAGCAATCATGAGGCCATTCCAGTCAGTTAGGATTTTATCATCTTTTAATGGATGTATTCTTTCCTCACGAATTTCATATAGATTATTTAAAATTTTATTTATTTTATTTTTATCATTAGTGTTTGGACTTTTTAGATAAAGAATATTTTTTTTGGTTTTTTTACCTGATGCTTCATCAATATAATTTCCATTTGATTCAATATTGAATGTCTTAATTAGTAATTTTGAATCTTCAGTACTAAGCTTATTTTTAAGTTCTTTTTCTGTCCACAAATAAAACAACCCTTCTTCTCCTTCACTATCAGCATCTTCTGCTGAATAAAAGCCACCCCTTTCACTAGTCATATCTCTTTGGACATAATATAAAATTTCCTCCACAACATTTTTGTAGAATGTATCATTAGTAATTTGAAATGCTTCAGTGTATGCCAATGCTAACATAGCTTGATCATATAGCATTTTTTCAAAATGTGGTAATAGCCATTCTTTATCAGTTGAATATCGATGAAAACCAAATCCAACATGATCAAAGATTCCACCTAAACGCATTTCTTTTAATGTCTTTTCAACCATAAAGAGTGATGTTTGGTCACCTGTCATATTGTAATATCGTAGTAAGTAAATCAAATTATGAGGAGATGGGAATTTTGGTTTGCCCCCAAAACCTCCATTGTTTTCATCGTAACGGTTAACAAATTGCGAGTAAGTATCTGTTAAGATGGAGTTTTCTAATTCATCACCAAGCTCTTTTTTATTTGACTCAATCAGATATTTATTTATTTGGTTCGCAGACTTGACTAAGTCTTCTCTTTCGCTTTCCCATGCTTGAGCAATTGATGGTAAAAGTTGCATCATTCCTGGTCGACCTCTTCTCCCTTGTTTTGGAAAATATGTTCCAGCAAAAAATGGTTCTTTCTTTGGGGTCATTATTATTGTTAAAGGCCATCCTCCACGACCAGTCATCGCTTGGCAGACCGTCATATATAAATGATCAATTTCAGGTCTTTCTTCTCGATCAACCTTGATAGAAATAAAATTTTCGTTTAAGATTTTTGCTACCGCTTCATCTTCAAAAGATTCTTTCTCCATTACATGGCACCAATGACAAGTAGAATATCCTATAGACAGAAAAATTGGTCGATCTAATTCTATTGCCTTATTAAATGCCTCAGGTCCCCATGGGTACCAATCAACAGGGTTATTCTTGTGTTGTAATAGGTATGGGCTTGATTCTTGTGCAAGTCTGTTCAAGTTTTGTTTATCCTCGTTGTTATTTTGTGCTATTATTTGACTAAATTGAACTACATAGAACAATATGAATGTAGTAAAAATAAATATTTTTTTGTCTATATTAGAAAATCGCATGTCTAAAATTAATTTCAATGTTATGTTTTAACCAACATAGAAGCATATTATGATTCATTTTGCAGTTATACTAATATATTTATTTACACTTATCGGTATTGGTGTTTATAAATCAAATAAAATTAAAACCCAAGCTGACTTTTCTGTTGCTGGAAGATCTTTGTCGCCCTGGATTTTAGTTGGCACTATGCTCGCAACTTGGATGGGAACAGGCTCAATATTAGGGAATGCCGGTAAAACCTATGAGACAGGTATGGCTGCTTTGATTTTACCTTTTGGAAGTATTCTTGGGATTATTATTTTAACTCAAATTGCAGGAAAAGTTAGAGAATATGAAAAATTTACCGTACCAGAAATTTTAGGAGAAAGATTTGGACAAGGCGCTAGGATTCTATCTGTAATAGCACTAGTTATAGCTTACTTGGTTATTGTCAGTTATCAGTACAATGCAGGAGGCGCAGTCCTTCATACTGTATTAACTAATGATGCAGGCCAATCATTGATTTCTGTCGAGACAGGTACAATCATTGCGGCTATATTTATTATATCATATACAGTTTTAGCGGGCCTTGTTAGCGTAGCTTATACAGATGTTGCAAATGGTATTATTATTTTACTTTCCTTTTTAATAGCTATCCCAATCTTTTTTGTTGAAGCAGGAGGATTTTCTGGGATGGAGGCCTCATTTAATATGATGGGGAAAACAGATCATATGAACTTTTGGGGTGTCTACTCTACGTTAGATGTGATTAACTTTTGTTTACCACCTTTTTTATTGATTATGGGTGATGCAAATATGTATCAAAGGTTTTTTGCTAGTAAATCTGCTGAGGGGGCAAAATTTGCCACTAAAGTATTGATATTAGCAGTTGCAATAGCTGAATTAATGATTATTATTGCTGCTTGGATAGCATCTAGTATGATACCTGATGCTGAGGTTGGAAAATATGTTTTGATTTATGCATCTCATGAGTTTTTACCAACATTTATTGGTGCGATAATGATGACAACGATTGTTGGAATTATTATTTCAACGGCAGATAGTTTTCTTCTTGTACCCGCGACCACTCTTATGAGAGATATATATTTAAATTATATAAATCCAAAAGCTGATGAAAAAAAGATAGTATTATATAGTCGTATATTGGTTTTGATTTTAGGTATTCTAGCATACTTTGTTTCATTAGGGTTTGCTCGATCATCAGGATTTTTTGAGCGAGCTCTATACGCATATACAATTTATGGAGCTTCTATCACGCCTAGCTTAGTCGCAGCTTTGTTTTGGAAAGGAGCGACCAAACTAGGGTCTATAGCATCGATATCAACGGGAGTTGTAGTTACATTATTATGGAAGGAATCAAGTTTTTTTCAAAAGCTTGTTCCAATAGATATTTATAATAATATGGATGAAGTTCTACCAGCCATAACTTTATCTATTTTGTCATTAGTTGTTGTAAGTCTGCTGACAAAAAAAGATTAAGTTCTATTAATTAAGGGTGGATCGTTTTTTTCCGTAGCTCCTTTTGATGTGATATTCCTTCTATAGTATTCAAAAGATTTTCCAGTTCCTTGCCAATTCTCTATACGGTTAACTATACGAATATCTCCAGTAAATTGAGCTGATATGCCATTAATAACATGACCTGTAATAAAATCAATCTGATTATTCTTTTCTGCCCAACTTAAAAATACGCGCTTTAGCATTTTTGCATACCCATTTCCTTTGAATTCAGAATCAACAACAAATGCATAAGTATATAATGTATTTCTCTTTCCAAAATTTTCATCCATTCTTGCCCAGGGTTCATGACTTAATTCTTCTAGTGGTATACCTATGATATATCCAACGATTTGATCACGGTATCGGGCAATAAATGGTAAAGAACCTTCTTTATTAAAGTATTTTTGAATTGTTTCATGTGTTAGAATTGCTTTTTTACCATAATCTTCTTCAAGAGCTTTGGAAATTAAAATCAGATCAGAATAGTCATCCTCACCTACATGCTTTAAAAGTTCGATTTTAAAAATACCACTAGATGCAATAACCTGAGTCTTTGAAATTGTTGAATTACTTAAAGAGAGTTGATTCATTGATAAAGAATTTAAACGGCAAATTATAATTTATAAACAATGATACATTCTTTTTTTAGGTTCACCATTAAACAAAGTAAATTCCATACTAATGCAATCATTTAATAAACGACTTTTAGATGAAATAAAACGAAAAAATAGCCATCTATGCGTTGGTTTAGATATTAATCCTGAAGGATTAAATAATTACAATTCAACTTTAGAGGATTTAAAGGCACATACATTTAAAGTAATTGATGCCACTCGAGAATTAGCTGTAGCATTCAAACCAAATTTGGCATTTTTTGAAAGGTGGGGAAGTAAAGGTTTTAAATGGCTCGAAGAAACAATGGATTATTTGGGCCCCGAATCAATTACAATTGGTGATGCAAAACGTGGCGATATTGGGAACACTGCGAAACAATATGCGATGAGCTTGTTCGACCATTTTGGTTTTGATTCTGTTACTTTAAGTCCATATTTGGGTTTTGATTCAATTGATTCATTTATTATGCAACCAAATAAAGGAATTTTTCTTCTTTGTAGGACTTCAAATCCTTCAGCAAAAGATATTCAAGATTTTAAGCTCTCATCAGATGAATTATTATTTGAACAAATAGCTAAATTAGCCGTTAAATGGAATAAAAATGATAATATTGGCCTAGTTGTAGGTGCAACTAAGCCAGAAGAAATAGAGAGAGTTAGGAAAATTGCAAATAATTTACCAATGTTAATTCCTGGTATCGGAGCGCAAGGTGGGGATCTTAAAAAAAGCATGAAATATGGAAATAAGAATGGAGTAGCTTTAATTAATATTTCTAGAGGCATTAGTTTTGCTGGAGATTTAAGTACATCTGCAATTAAAGATTCTGCAAAACAGTTTTTACAAAAAATGCGTGAGTATAATTAATGGATAATAAAGAATATTTAAATATCTTTAGAAAAACAGGTGCATTGATGGAAGGGCATTTCGTCTTAACATCAGGTAGACATAGTCGATCATATTTTCAATGTGCTAAGGTCCTTCAATATCCTCAATACTTAAATTTATTCTCAAAAATTATCTCAGATCATTTTAAGACTTTTGATGTAAATACTGTAATTTCTCCAGCTGTTGGAGGGATAGTAATTGGTACTAGAGTTGGTGGTGATTTAGATAAAAGAACTATTTTTGCCGAGCGTGAGAATGGAGAAATGGTACTTCGTAGAGGTTTTAGTATATCGCCCGGAGAAAAAGTCCTAGTTGTAGAAGATGTAATTACTACTGGAGGCTCAGTTAAAGAAGTTATGCAAGTAGTCGAAGAATTAGGAGGGCAGGTGGTTGGTGTTGGAATTATTGTTGATAGAAGTAATGGAAATATTATACTTCACGATAACCAGTTTTCAATAGTGAAATTAGAAGTTGAAAGTTTTGCTGAAAATGAAATACCTGAAGATTTGGCAAAAATGCCTATACAAAAACCTGGAAGTAGGAGTTTAAAAAATTGAAGAAAATAATTGGTTTATTATTGATTGGAGTTTTGTTTATGAGTTGTGAAAAAGATAATGAAGTTGCTGTCTTATCTACATCTTATGGTTCTATGGTTATTGAATTTTATCCTGATATAGCACCTATGCATGTTGAGAGTTTTAAGATTTTAGCAGAAGAAGGTTATTTTGACGGTACAACATTTCATAGAGTCATCCCAGGATTTGTTATTCAAGGTGGTGATCCTAATTCTAAAGATGATGATCGAATGAATGATGGTACTGGAGGACGGGCTGGAAAATATTTTGGTGATGAAACTGATGATTATGTTGGCCGTAAAGATGACCCTTCTACATGGACAATCCCCGCAGAGTTCAATGACTCGCTACATGTAAAGGGAACTCTTTCAATGGCTAGGTCTCAAAACCCAAATAGTGGCTCAAGTCAATTTTTTATTTGTCATGCACCTACTCCTCAATTAAATGGACAATACACAGTTTTCGGTAAAGTTATAAAAGGGTTAGATGTTATTGATAAAATAGTTAATGTGGATAGACCCAACAAGCAAAATCAATATTATGGCGGTCCTGATGGAGATAACCCTTTTGAAAAAGTACCTATGACAGTTAAAGTTATGAAACAAAGCCAGGCGATGGAGTCTTAAAAATTTTATATGATTAAAAAATCATTATTTTCATTACTGATTCTCTCTTCTAGCTTTCTTTGGGGGCAATTTGAGAGCCCAGTATCTTTATCAGCAAAAGTTGATGATATAGCAAGACCTGGTGAAGTCGCTGAAATAGTTGTTAGTGCGTCTATGGACGAAGAATGGTGGATATATGCATTAAGAGATCAAGGGAAAGGGCCAGTTGCATCAAATGTAATAGTTGTTTCTGATATTGTTGAAGAGTCGGGAATGGTCTTGGAGGACGAACCTGAAGAAAAATATGATGAAGGGTTTTTAACGAATACTCGTTTTCATAAAGGTGGCGCAACATTTACTGCTCCGGTTTTATTGAACTCAAGTATATCTCCTGGAACTTATGATTTAGAGGTTTCAGTCCTTTTTCAGGTATGCAATACATCTCTTTGCTATCCTCCGAAAGTAGAAAAGTTAATTGTTCCTATAGAAGTTGAAGCAGGACCATTAAGGGAAGATAGAATAGAGATGATTATTGCACCAGTTGTTAGTGATGCTTCAATGGATATGAATTTAAGCGCAGAAATAGAAAAAGGTTTTTTCTCATTTGTTTTATTGGCTATATCAATGGCATTTTTATCATTATTGACTCCATGTGTTTTTCCGATGATTCCAATTACAGTATCATACTTTATTCATCAAGGTGAAGTCGGAGATCGAAAACCACTAAGTAATGCAATAATTTATACTTTAGGGATTATTGCTACTTTTTCAATTTTAGGATTTATTTTAGCATTGACATTGGGTGCTTCAGGGGCTAACCAATTGGCAGCTAATCCTTGGGTAAACCTATTTATTGCAGGACTATTTATTTATTTTGCATTATCTCTTTTTGGCATGTATGAAATAGAAATGCCTGCAAAATTAAAAGAGCTGTCAATGCGTCAAGAAGGTAGAGGTGGAATAATTGGTACTCTTTTTATGGCAGTAACTTTTACGTTAACGAGTTTTACCTGTACAGTTCAATTTGTTGGGCTATTGCTTGTTTCAGCCTCTCAGGGGCAATGGTTTTGGCCATTTCTTGGTATGGTAGTTTTTAGCGCTGCGTTTGCTTTCCCATTCTTTTTCTTAGCTCTTTTCCCGCAATATCTAGCAAAACTGCCTAAATCTGGTGGTTGGCTAAACTCTGTCAAAGTAGTAATGGGTTTTTTAGAAATGGCAGCCGCATTCAAATTTTTAAGTAACACCGATTTGGTTTGGGGATGGGGATTCTTCTCACATAATGCAGTTTTGGCGGTTTGGGCGGTATTGATGTTACTTACGGGTTTTTATATATTGGGAAAAATTCAATTACCTCATGATTCTCCACTAAAATCAATTAGTGTTCCAAGGCTAATGCTTAGTACGGCTTTTTTAACTTTTGGTCTTTATTTGACCTCTGGTTTATTTGGCCAACGTATTCATGGATTAATTTATTCTTATTTGCCACCAAAAATTGAAGGAGCAACCGGAGCTATAATAAGTAGTGGTCAATCTATGTCAGATGAACTTACCTGGTATAGAAGTTTAGATGATGGTTTAGCAGAAGCACGGGCTACAGGGAAATCCGTTTTCATAGATTTTACAGGCTATACTTGTACCAATTGTCGTTGGATGGAAGCAAATGTATTTGTTAAAAAAGATGTTCACGATAGATTCAAAGAAATGGTTTTGGTTCAATTATATACTGATGGAGGGCCCAATCATCGTGAGAATCAAGAATATGAAATTGAAAGATTTGGGACTGCGGCCCTACCATTTTATGTTATTTTAAGCCCAGATGATGAAGTAATTGCTACTTTTCCAGGTATGACAAGAAATATTAATGATTTTATAGATTTTTTAGATGTTGGACTAGCTGGTTAAATGAGTATTATAAAAATGAAAATTTTATTTATAATGTCAATTCTGTTAGCAGTAGGCTGTGGTCAAAAAGATAAAACATATCCAACCCAAAAATCAGCAACAATACAAAAACCTGTACAATTACCCAATTCTGAAAAACCTAAGCGACCAGATTATGCAATAAAGGCGCCTGATTTTACTTTAAAAACAGTTGATGGAAAACTTTTCAAATTGAGTGAGAATAAAGGTAAAGTTATTTTGCTTAATTTTTGGGGAACCTGGTGTGGACCTTGCCGACGTGAAATTCCTGATTTTAATGAATTGCATAAAAAATATAGAAAAAATGGTTTAGAAATTGTTGGTATTACTCTAAAAAGGAGTCCTTATGAAACCACTGAAACAATAGCTAGTTTCATGAAGGATTGGGATATGGATTATACAATTTTAACTGATATTGAAGATTATGAAACTCAAATGGTCACTGCTTATTTTGGTAGAGCTATAGGTCAACCAATTACTGGGATTCCAACGACATTAATCATTGATAGAGATGGCTACATTGTTAAAGGTTATATTGGGCCTAGATCAGAAGAAGTATTTTTTGAAGATCTGAAACCTTTTTTATTTTCAAAATCATAGAAATTTTTAATGATTAAATTTTAATCGACTTAAAAACTTTATATGTTTAAAAAATTATCCATTATATATCTCACTGCTATATTTTCAACTTTATCAGCTAGTCAATATTGGCAGCAATTCGTTACTTATAAAATGGATGTGAGATTAGATACTTCTATTCATACTTTAACTGGCCAATCTACAATAACATATAAAAATAATTCCCCCGACACATTGTATAATTTTTATTTAAATCTATATGCGAATGCATTTCAAGAAGGAACTGTTAAGCATAGAGAATATATGGCTGGTTTAGGCAGGACCAGTCGCCAAGATCGATTTAAAATGGGAATGGATCGATATTTTAGCAATTATGAGATAACCAATTTTTTTATTAAACAAAATGAGAAAGTTTTAGCGGACACATTTAAAATAGATGATACAATTCTATCAGCTAAGATTACTGGTGGTCTTTTGCCGGGTGGGTCTATATCAGTTGATCTAGATTGGGTACAGAAAGTTGGAGAATTCTCAGAGAGATATGGTCGAGTCGGAAAACAATATAATTTTGCTCAATGGTATCCAAGAGTTGTTGTTTATGATGAAAATGGATGGTTCAACGAACCTTTTCATGCTGAGGGGGAATTTTATGGAGAGTTTGGTAATTATGATGTGAAAATGGATGTACCTAAAGGTTACATTATTGGATCAACAGGAACTGTAACCAGTGGTGATCCAGGTTGGGAAGAAGTTCGTGTTGATACAGCTAAAAAATTCTCAGAATGGCTTAAAGGATTTAAGGCGAGTAGACCAAAATATAATTCAAACGAAAGGCGAATTGTTTCTTTCTATGCGGAGAATGTTCATGATTTTGCTTGGGTTACAACTCCAAATTTTGTTTATGAAAGTGGTGAATGGAATGGTGTAGATGTTCATGTATTATTCAACCAGAAAAACGGCAAAAAATGGACAAAAAAAGTAGTAGCTCGTACAGAAAGAGCTGTAGAATGGTTAAGTGATAAGTTTGGTATGTATCCTTACCCTCAAGTTACAAATACGGATCGAATAGCTGGTGGTGGTATGGAATATCCGATGTTAGTCATGGATGGGAGTGAATCCGAAAGTTTAATACTCCATGAGGTAGGGCATATTTGGTTTTATGGTATTCTAGCAAATAATGAGGTGCGAGAAGCATGGCTTGATGAAGGGTTTACATCTTTCCAAACAAGATGGTATATGATGAATCGTTATGGTAAACATGGATTTGATTTATCTAATAGTCGCTATAAAGACTGGCAAAGAAAGTACTGGAAATTTGGGAATAGTTTAGGGAATACACAATGGGGTATGATCAGATTCATGGATAGCGGTCAAGATGAACCAATTAGTAGATCAACCTATATGTTTAAAGGACCTCGAGCTGCAGGTTCAAATGCATACACAAAGCCATCATTGATGTTGGATGAACTAAAATATATATTAGGTGAAGAGACCTTTCTGAAAGGTATGAAAGAGTACTATCGGAGATGGAATTTAAAGCATACAAATGAAAAGCGCTTTATTGATGCGATTGAAGATGTAAGCGAGAAAGATCTAGATTGGTTTTTTCGGCCTTGGCTTCACGATACAAGAGTTTTAGACTATGGAATTAAAAATTTTGAAAAAACTAAACTAGAAGATAACTCCTGGAATATCAGTTTAGATTTAGTTCGTTATGGAAATAGAGATATGCCGCAGTTAGTTGAAACTATTTTAAAAGATGGCACAATGCACAGAATTTGGTGGGAAAATCATAAGTTTCGAATCACAGATACATTTGTTTATAATGTTCCAGAAGAACCATTATACGCGACTTTAGACCCAGACGCTCAAACAATGGATATTGATTATAGAAATAATTTTTCATCTAAAATGCCTGATGAACGAATGTTATATAGACCCGGTATGAATTATCAACCAAGAAATAAATATGTTTTACAATATTTTCCAACTATTCATTATTTAGATAAAGATGGCTATATGCCAGGAGTTAATTTCCTAAAAACATATAGTAGCTTAGAGAATATTGAATCATCAATTAATCTAGGTTCAAAAACCCAAAAGATTTTCTACTCAATTAATGGTTGGACTAAACTACCACATAGTTCTATTGATCAATTTAATTATCAGATTTATAATCTTCGAGGTGTCGAAGGTGTTGCTATCAGCATTTTAAAAGATATCAATTCTGATAATTATGGAAATGGTCTAAACCAAATAGAATTTGGCTTTTATTGGAATCAAGTTAGAGATACTAGTCGTACGCATCT
>MDSZ01038897.1_pt1 | contig 11229 bp, 5 predicted proteins | sample 811201 | NCBI WGS metagenome assembly MDSZ01 (sample SAMN05326647, study PRJNA326480) | marine metagenome | isolation source: seawater | place: Indian Ocean: North | collected 2010 | reverse complement strand
TAGACCGAAGGGTCTTCCACCACCTCCACCACCGTCTGCGGCAATCACAATGATCAAATCCTCGAAAAAAAATATGCCAAAAGCACAATCGCCCAGTCCAAAGGCCCTTCCACCACCTCCACCACCGTCTGCTGCAGTTGCAATTACCAAGTCTACGAAGAAGAGTATTAAAACTTTGAGTGTAAAAAAGAAGGGACAGAAGTTAAGTAAGAAATTGCGCACGAAAAACAGCTTCATAGAGTCTCCTTCGCTAGTGGCTGAAGGTGAGCATGTTCTTGCAACCATAAATTCACTAATGCCGCCACCAATGCCACCACCAATTAGTAATTCTAGTGATACACGTGTAGAGCGCAATAAAAATGCTAAACCAAAAAAAGTTAATGAAAAAGAAGGGCAGCGTGGTATGTCACCAATACCACCTCCTCCACCTCCTGCGCAATATGCTGCCTTTGCATTTGCCGGAGATGGACAAAAGTTACCACCACCTCCACCGAATGATAGGTCTTCATTTCGTAGAGCCAGAAAATTGTCGAAACTAGAAAAGGAGTTGCCCCCACCCCCTCCAGTATCACTGAGAAAAAGTCAGCATAAAAAATCATCATCCGCATTTGGAGCGCCTCCACCACCACCACCCCTGAAGTAATTATATGGAGGTCCTGGTTGTCAAATCGGTATAAAAACCAAATATAGTGTGGGTGTTCTAGCCTAAAGGATACTTTTTTGTTAACTGTGTTCTAGCCTAATACACGCAATAGTAGATCGATCGCACTCGCATTTTTACATCAGTCGCGTACATTAATTTCTAAAAATGTAATAATATATATTAGAACTATTTTAATTTTGAATAAAAAATATAACAATTAGCATCCCATTTATATTATGTGCGTGTGTATGTTTTAGTCTCGTTATTTTAAAGGCAATCACTCTTAAATGGCCACACTGCGTACGTACTATCATAAAATTTAAAGTGTTAAGCGATCGAATGTGTATTCATTCAGCTCCATAGCATTCATTCAGCTTATATACGACACAGACTAATTTTAATTATCCAAACAAGGAATCAATCAAATCGTTATGTGTTGGTACAGGTGGTGCCATAACCATACTGTTGCTCAAACTATCAAAATTGTTTTCACTATCTAGGATTGCCCGCGTCTGATTTTTATCATTTTCCTCATGCGTGTAATGTCCAGGCACGTTTAGGTCCTTCGGTTGACTTGATGATGAAAATAACTTGGAAAAAAAAGCATCAGAATTTCTATCGTTTGAAGAATTCGACCGATCTACATTGGAGGAAATGCCCGTGGTAGCAAGTGGATGCCTATCATGCCGAGCACCAGCTTCTGTAGATTGTGTATGTACGAATTCATTCTTTTGAGCTTTCGGAACATTTACATTTAGCGCTTGGTTTACACAACTTGTTGGTGTAAAATTATATTGATTTTCATGTTTATTACTAAGGCCAGAATCACGATCTCTTTTATCCAAGGCAGAAATAGGTCTCTTTGCCTGTTTCACATGAACTACTGTCGTTCCATCCCCTAGATGAACTGGTACTCTCTTACTAAATGCGTCGTCCCGTGTGTAAGAGACTGCTTCTGGTTTACGAGAACCTTTTAAACGCTTTGCACGCCTCACTTTTCTCGGATTTAATTTTGGGTCGTTGAAAATATATCTTACATGAGCTTTCTGACCACGCAGTCCTTTTGTTTGGACAGTTCCCGTCCACACTCCACCACGCTTTGCACATGCTGTTCGGTGTGACGCTAGATATCTCAAATTAACAAATTTTGCGTAGCATATTTCACACATCAATTTTGTACGACATTCGAAGATTCGTATTTTATCTGGTTGCGGCGAATTTCTCAGTTTCTCGATGACTGCATCAAGCCCCTTTCTTGTTGAGAGAAACTTTGCCAGTGGAAAAGATTTATGCTTTGCAACAAGAAGGTGAGTTTTTTGAAATTGTTGCGATATCCTTCCATTACTATCTGATTTAGGGGTTAGGTACTTATACAGTTTCACACTAGAACCAAGTGGTAGCATTAGCGGTCCAAATATCTTGGTTTTCCCCAGTCCTGCTCCCTCCAGTACATTATGAAACGATGTCCTTGGGATCTGGCTGCTATTTGAAATCAGGTTGTATCTGCGCAAAAAGTTCATGCCGTTTCCAGGCATTTGAGAAAAAGTTCCATTATGGTATGACTGCTTAAATTGATTTATTTTCATGCTTTTCGTGACCCTGACAATTGATGCTTTAGACTTTAAAATCTTTTCCTTCGTTGTCGCGCCCGTTCCAGTACCTTTTTTTGGACGTCCACGTTTGCGTTTCTTTGGTTCAGTCCCTACAACTTTAATTTCAACCTCGTTTTGCATAATGCTCGATTTTTCGGCTCCTGGCGACCAGCTTTTATCGTCACTATCATCACTGTATTCATCATGCCAATCTTCATCTTTGTCTGCTCGGACAACTCTATCCTCATCTTCCACTTCGCTTGACAGGTCTTCGCTGCTGACATCGCTATCACTAAATTCTCGGAAAGCATTCGCCTCTCTCGCTTGTTCATCCTTAAAATACTTTGGTTCCACTCGTCGCCTTTTAGGCAATATCCGAGGTGGCAGATTAGAAAACTTCTGAACTGATTTTTGTTTCTTTCGGCTAGATCCAGCTTGTGAGACCTTAGTTCGAAACAAAGACTTTCCCCCAAGTCCAAGCGACGCCAGATATGCATCATTTCTCTTGATATTGGCGAGCCTGTCTCGTTCGTATTTCGGAAGGCTTTTCTCTCTAATATCAAGATGCGTTTTGGTCCTATGTTCATCTACGTCGCAAAACTTATTCCCGCCGCCATCAGTGGCAGCTCGTCCTTTGCTATTCACTTCTTGGGAGTTTTCATCATTGCTCAAGTCTTCCTCGTAGATAAATTGTCGGACAGTAACGTGTCTTCCACGGTGGCCCGCCAACTTACCGCTTTCTTTCGAGCAATATGGGCAGGGTTCGCCAACATTGTATTTGCGCTTCGCAACCGTAATATGCCTACCTTTGTGGCCTTCCATTTTACCGCTTCCGGGAACGCATTGGGAGCATTCTTTTGTCTTAATATAGGTTCTTTTAAGAGTAGTTTGATGCTTGCCCTTATGACCGAATAACTTGTTGGAGCCGCTGACACAGAGCGGGCACAGACGGTTTTTAGAGGCTGCGCCTTGAATGCGCCGAGAGAAACGGCCACCAATACCACCTTGTCCATGAAGCGTCATTGCGGAAGACACTGTAGACATCTGTTGAAGATTCGATTCTATAGCTTTATATTCAAGATTCGATTCTATACCTTTATATTCGTGACTTTGGGGGCTTTTTATTTGGGGTATGGAACCTACGGAAGTTAATTTCGGGGATAGCACTTGGTCACTTGTGACTACCAGAGCTTTATCGTTAGCGTCGACTTCAACGCCAGCTGTATCTTCAGCTTCTACAATTAATTTAGTCTTTACATGTTTTTTTTCAAGTTCATGTTCTCGTGATGGCTTACTTGGTGATGATGTCGATGATAAAAGCGAAAATAGATTGTCAAACTTTTTTTGCGTTTTTTGAAAAGAGGATAGCTTCCTTGAAGTCGGACCAGTTTCTTGCGATACGAAAATAAACAGTTCATCGAAACGTTTTTGAACCGACCTCATTTGAGACCTATCTAACTGTGAAATTCCATCTTTTGGCATGACAAAATCATTCCAAACTTGTGGCAATGAGCGACGCGGAATGTACGGCAGATGTTTGTGTTGTTGCTCCGTTGCGCTTGAGTGGCTGAGTCGACAATCGTATACTACTGGAGAAGCACGACGACATACATACTCCAGTACAATAATATCTATAGCAGCTCTACAATCATGATATAATAAATTGAATAAAAATAGATAGTTTATTGATTAAAACTTGTGATAGAGAGTTAGGGAGTATTACTACTATTCCATTAACATGATAGATAGGCCAATAATCTTCTTTTCACTAAGGCAGGCGTACTTCAGTCTAAATCGTCGATGAAATTCAAATATAATCGGCCAGCATATAATAGGAAAAATGAACATCAGAGACTACCTATTATGTCTCGAGACATGCCAAGTTAAAGTGTAGTAGCACCGAGAAGAAATTGGATTCTCCAAGGTACTTGGAATTCAATCACACACACTTTAATAGTCGTCTAGTATCTCCTCTGTGATACCTGTATTCATTCTTCTATCTTTTTATTATTATTACAATTCATTCTTCCTCCTATCATCATCTTCTCCTTCCACCATCAGCAGCCTCATTTCCCAATGCGAAAGTTCACCGCAGCCAACAACGATTGCGATATATTCATCCTTGCAAAATCATATACCGCTGGCCATCGTTTCTCCACACCAAATGTATTGGTAGAACAAATTCAAGTAAAGACTCTGGCCCAAAACCACGTATGCGTCTTCAGGGATAGAGCACATACTCAATAAAGTTTGGGAAGAAGGTTGCCATGGACATAGTTGCAGGTGACCTCTTTATTGACTCAGATGTAAAGCAAAAGCTTCGTCGGTGTTTGGAAGATATTCTGAATGGCAACTGCCCTTTGTATCCTGTGTTGCGCGCAATTTTTGGTAATAATTTACGAATGTTGGAGCGGCTCATGGGACACACTTTTGTAAATGTCAAGCACTTGGATGGGTTGAGTGCAACGGCTCAATTTCCAGAAACAGGCAGCAAGGTCTTCGAAAATTGTTTGCGTCAGTTTTCTATGCATACTCTAGGAAATTTTGTTGTAAACTTAATTCGAAATGACTGCGAGGCTTTTACAAAAGATGTCTCGACGACTGGCGCCACGCCTTTAAAGAACCCGCTGTTGAGCAACTCGCTCGATGACGCAACGCGAACATATGCTGAAGATAGCGATGCACAAAAACCCTTGAACATGAAATGGCCGTCGTTGTCCGAGACTGCCAAAAACTCTAATCAAGCGACAACTGTCCCACGTACATCCAAAGCAGAGTATGCAACGGGCAAAGGTTCGAAAAAGAAGCAAAAGAAGAAACGAATCACTTTGACAAATGTGACTACTACCACGGCGGCTGGTGCTGGCGCTGGCAATATAACAAGCGCCTCTGACGCATCTACGCCATCGTTACCGCCTGAGGGACATGGAAATTTGAGGATGTTGAGCAAATTTGAACAGCGATTAAGTTTCGCCGAGAATCCCCAAATTGTCGCAAAAGAGATTCCAAATACACTAGAAGACGACAACGCGCCTCTTGCGGTTGAATATATCGACGAAAGAGGTTCCAGAGAAGCGCTGGCTTCTTCGCCGTCTACTACTGTCAACACTTCTTTTACACCAGTCAAGTTGAGGATTAAGCGACCCCCAGATTCGTATTCCCCGAGTCCAAGCGACAACTCTGAACAGTCCGTGTCACCTTTTGAAAGAAATCTATTGTCGCCATCATTTGAAAATAAAAGAGATGGACGTAAAAGTACGTCGCCGTTTGAAAAAAATTTGCTCTCACCCTCGTTTCATCGCCCTGACAGTATCGATAGTATCCGCGTCCGCGGTAGTTTATTCAACATCGGTGATTTTGAAGTTGCCAACCCTGAAGCAATAGCGTCGAAGCCTTTAGGAATCAGTGCCATGGGTACCATGTCTTCGTTTCCACAACATAACGACCAGAAAATGACAACAGCAAATCGTTCGAAATATTTTCGCCTAGGTCTCTTAGTCGCTGCATTTGTTTATAACGGTGCTGTTATCGATGTACCCGCCGAGATATACTTCCTTTTCCGTTTGCTAAAAGTCGATAACAGCTATGTCGAATCGTCAGCTGGCGTGACGACATTTGGAAAAGGTATTTTCACTAGCAATGAAGCTATGCAGTATTACTCTGGTGCGTGTCTTTGGGGGCTACGATCTATTCTGTTTCGTAGCGGTACATACATTTTGAAACAAATAGGTTCCAATAAAATGGTTAAGATGCACTTTCGTCTCTTGAGAGATAGCATCCGTAGCAAATTAGAGAATGTTGGAATGGGCAAGATATCGAGCAAGGTGCCAGTAGGTAGCAATACCAACCAGAATTATATTTGGTGGGCCAGTGTAAACAGCAGGTTCAGGAGAGACGACTACAATAGCAGCGAACGCGCCATCAATCAGAACAGGATCGATACTGTCGATTTCTTTGATCAATTGTACCGCCAGTTTGAAAAACAAAATAGAAATTTCTACGACGCCGAGTGGAATAAGCGATTCCCAGATAGTTGCAGGGAGTGCCTGAAGAGCACCATGCCCTGTAATTATCCTCAGCTGGCTTTCCATTTTTTGAAATTGCTGTGTCAAATCGAAAGTGACGATCATCGCATACGGGAAGAGCGGTTTCTGAAGAAGAAATTTGCTAAAGGCGGAGCGACAAAGGAAAGAATTGCACTTTTTGAGGATCGCATGTCAAATAGAAAATCACTCGTTGAAAACTCATTAGTAGGCGCTAACGCGCCAGGGTTGAGCTCCAAGAACCTCAATGCAGGGCAAACGACTGCCAATCGCAGACCAGAAGATCGCAAAAATAAAAAAGCGTCACGCCAAAGGCGTGCAGGCACCGCTAGTGTGAACGGCAGCAACAGCCGCTATTCGAACGCGGGTACGTATGGTACAAACAAACAAGGGAAAAAGACAGTGCCGAGACGTGGGCACCCTTTGACACGACGAAAATACCGAAATGTAAACTATGGCTATACGTCGATGGATCTTGAAACGGACAAATTTGTAAATGAAGACTTATTCAACAAATCACAAGAGTTCTTTGCATACTTTATCATGTATTGCGACAGCCATCGCTTCTGCGAACACCTTAGGATCATTGCAGCCTCTAAAATCAAAGAATTATCTGGGATAAGCAGCGGCAACGAAATGTTGAAGCAGTTCGAACAGCGCTATTTGCACATTCGAATATTGGGCAAAATACTAGGTTTCTTGGAAAGCTCAGTTTTTTGGCCTGTGGGCATGGAACCGCAGTTCCGGGACCCAAACGTCTCCGAGGCTTTGGGCTCTTACATTCGTGCATGCACCGACTGGGTTGAAGGCGCATCGCGCAGTGTGGACGTAGCGCTCCACCTTCAAACTGCATGGTTGCATGGTAGCCTCATTTCCACCGTTCCATGGATCGTCGAGTATTTGAAACCCTTGAAATTCGACATTGTATACAGTAGAGGAGATACTATGAAAGGCCTTATGCATATTTTGTGGCATATTCGAAATTTTTCCCTGCAAAACTTGGAATCACGTGCAGGATTGCTGATCGTTGCCTGCATTGACAAGCTCCTCATTCAATTGAAACCGTTGTTTGAGAGTGCCTCGGTGAAAGAAAAACAGAAAGTGATGTGTAAGCAATCGCCAGCACTTGACCACTTCAAAGGAAGTACATATGGATCAAAGGCCAGAGGATTGAAATCAAAAGTGCTAGACATGCAAGAAGGGCTGGTGGATGACTCGGTTTTCAAAAAAAGTTTTAAGGAATTCGAATATATTTCCTTGCTCTTCAGCGAGAGGAGATTACGGCATCGAGGTTCCCTGGTTTCGAAAGAAAGCGGGCGTATGAGCAATACTGAAAAACTACAAAACGGGAAGAGCAAGGAGCGCGACGGCGCATCAAATGCAGCGATGCGAACTCCGCTGATTAAAGCAAAACGTGATAGAAAGTACAAATTGACGCCCACTAACATCCAAGATGGAGCCTCGGCAGCAAGGAAAAACCTTTCCTACTGGTTTTATGAAAAGCACGAAGCTTTGAAAGAGCTTACTGATATGATTTTAGACCGCTGCGTCAAGAATTCGATCAAAGCATCAAAGGACCAATTTTTGGATGGGTCTTTTCAAAAGATTACATCTAAGCACGCGAAGGACCGCACAGGACTTGCAGAAAGCTTTGATGCGGAAGAGGCGGATTTGCTACGAAAATGCTTTCGCTACGCGCAGCAGCTGTGCAAAGCGGATATCGAACGTTCCATTTTAGCTTTGGCCCCAGCGAAATATTTTCATTGGAGTAAGCGTGTTGCAGCAAGTGGGGATCATATGAGTCAATGCAATTCGTCCCGTCTACCTACGCAAACGCTCTCAAAGTGCATTGAAATGGCACTTGATCAAGGGGTTAAGCATTTGAAGGAAGTCGTTGGCGACTCCATTGGGGCAGAATTTCGAAAATTGGTAAATGGGTGGGAAAAGAAAAACCGGATACACAGCGATACCGCTGACGGGAAAAGTACCAAAGGCGGCGTCAAGAGAAACCTTGGTGGTGCGTTGCACAGCGATAATAGTGTGGGGGGGGCAATTGATTCGCGCAGGGGATGCGACCACCTTTTTGGTTCAGAGCTTGTGTTTCGGTTGCAACAATTGAAACGCGCGGCAGCCATCTTGCTTCTATCACCAAGAAACGAAACGACACGGGATACGTTTGCGATGCACCTGAAGAGTCTCTCGCAACTGTTGTTGTCGCAACAGAATAATGCATCAAAAATCAAGTTTGATGGTATGCTACTCGCCCGCTTGTTCGCTTTCATCCATAAAGACTGTCTATTTTTGGCTGTCAAATTATTTCGCAGCATCATTGATTCTCGCGTCGCCGTGGACACCGACGAAGAAACTTTCGCCGCTCGGCATGGGCTGCTGTCGTGCATTCTGAACTTTGGGAGAGACACCTACAGCTTGCTGCTGCAGTGTTCAATATCAACCACATCATTTGGTAGGTCTTTGTTGAACGAGCTTGAATTAGGGATAGGCGACTCTGGAGATGAAGGGCATGAAACCGATCCCATTGCCATTCTACTGTCCAACAAAAGGATTATTGCTCCCTGAGAAGATATGTATTTACCCACAGAGAAAATGCGCCGTTGTTCTTGGTGCGAGCTGTAGTTTACGCAATCTTAGAAGGTATACACATTAACTGAACGTTTGATATGTATGGAACGAACGCGGGCACGCACGCACATTTGACATGTAAAATATATTTAAATAATAAAAATATATATTCATATTTTATAAATATCCTCGACACCCCCAAAATTTCAATTTTTGAAGCCTTGCTTTACTGCATCCTCAAAATCGAAGCTCAAGGATGAAGCGTAAAGCGTCGATTCTGGACGCGTGATGTTGCTTGTGGGCACGACCACACCGAGATGGTCGGAGGTCATATTGTCCTGCGCATTCAAAGAGAACGGGCTCTCAAGCGGTAATGTACCAGACATGACCACTGGGGACACACCCGTCGTCCAATTCGGAGGTTTCGCAGCAAATGCAGATTTTCGCTTCATTGCGTACATATCTGAGCCTGACAAGGATGTTGTTGAGCGGGGGAATGAACCCATCGGCGTGTCTTCCTGGGGCCCACCATGGAGGCGCGGGCTCCGGCGTCTAAGTATTCTTGACCTAACACTGTTATCTATGTTGCTCGCGAGAGCTTTGCTGTGCCTGTACAGCTGGTCAGCGTTGCTGCTGCTTGCTACACTTGGGTCAAATTTCAAGCCGATTGGTAATTGATCGCCCTTCGGCGTTGATCCTGGAGTCGTGGCATTGTTGTTATCGATTTGCACCCGAAGCTTTGGCACCCGCTTGCCTTTATTCTTCTTCCCGGCTTTTACCTTCGCTGACATTGCCCCACCATCACCCTTTTCATCCAGATAGCCACAACTAGCATTTCGCCCCCCACTCCCACCATTTGAATCGCTTCCCTTGGCCTTTACACGCTTTCTATTTGTCCCCGCTGGTGGTGACGCCTCGTCGCCGTTGCGCTTTCGCTTGCTTACGGGGCCCTTTTTGCCACCACGCCGAGACAATCTATCTTCATCTTTATTTTTTTCGGGCTTCTTGCCGCGCAGCGTTGACGGATCGCTCCCGCTTTCCTCTCCTTCTTCTTCTTCTTCGATCTCGCTGTCAGAGTGTCGAACCGTGCTTATCAACGGTCGTATCTTTTTTTCATCGAGCTTTTCCCGCAGCAAGTCTCGAAAGGTATCTCCCTGTTTTTCCACAAAGGCCATGAATGCACCAATATCATTCGTATTGGGAGCATCCTTAATGTGCTTCCCCTGGGACTGCAAATCTTCGATCACCGCCGACGCTGCACCAACGTAATCTTTCATCTCGTGCAACGTCGCTGCTTTTCGTTGCCTTGCACGCCCCGGCTTTCGGCTACGTCTCTGTGGTTTTTTTGCCCTTCCCAGGTTTGCTACTCGGTTTAGTTTGCGAACTGTGCGTCGCATTATACTATACCAATGATTTTTTATTGCGTTGTCTGTTCTACCGGGTAACAAGCTAGCTATTTCGCACCATGAATTTCCCAGGCGAGAGTGTGCCTCGTGCAATATTTTTTCCTCGCTTTCCGTCCACGGACTCTTGTTTATGTGTGGATCTAAGTGATTGTGCCACCGTTCTCTGCACTGTTTCCCTGTACGCTTTGACTTTACTTGGCTCGACTCTAAAGCTTGACTAACCGCCGTCCAGTTCTTCGTTCCATGCTTTTCTACGAGCTTGCATATCATACGGTCCTCGTCGCCCGTCCACGTCCGTCGCGCCTTTCGTTTTCCGACTCCATTTTTTTTCTTCTCACCCTTTCCTCCTGACTTTTGGGTTCGTTTGCGTCCAGCGTGGGGCGGTGCCTTGGGGGCACCGTCGTGTACCCCAGCCCGCGCGGAGTCTGCCATCGCTTGGAATATGCGCGCGCAGTCGAATACGGGCTTTTTCGTCGCTAGGTCGGCGCCCTACCGAGAGACGGATGAATTCCTGTGAATCGGTCGATTGTCAGCAACATCGTCGTCTTGTGCTCCATCAAGGCAAAGGAGTGGAGCAAAAGAAGAAGAAGAAGAAGAGGAGGGAAGAAAAAGAAGGATATAGCATAGGAGGACTAGGAGGAGGAGAGAAAGAAGAATGAAGGAGGATAATAACATGATGATATGATGATTGATATGATGATATGATGATACAGCATATACTAATGCTAGTTATTCATGATAATAATAATATTGGAAGAAAAAAAAAAAAGCACAAACTACTATAGCTACACAACAGATGATGATGGTTGCTAGAGTGGTAAATAATAATAATAATAATATTAATTAATAGAAGTAAATATTAATATGATGAATTATACAAATACACCACCAAAAACAATTCGTGTACGAGTTAGATTAGGGGTTTCAGTCGTCTAAAACCACAAAAAATTACTAGCTGCTACTAC